>Ga0209172_10000141_pt1 | contig 218113 bp, 202 predicted proteins | sample LarsenN4metaG_FD_184113 | JGI IMG/M metagenome (GOLD analysis project Ga0209172, IMG submission 184113) | Hot spring sediment bacterial and archeal communities from British Columbia, Canada, to study Microbial Dark Matter (Phase II) - Larsen... ...
CGCGTAACCTGCATGAGGCCGTCCCTCAAATCCGACCATGAGGCGTTCTTGCCGGGTGGCGGCCCGCCGCGTGAAGGGCTCGAACGTGCCGCCGGAGTCGCTAGGGTGCGGCATGCCGCTGACCCGATGGCTTTTGCCGTGAGCTGAGCCTGTACCTGGTCTTGCCCGAGAGCGACGATCCGCGTGTGGTAATGCTCCGGTGGCAGGGGCTCGGGATGCTCTGCGCGGTGATTGCTGTCGAGGGCACGCGCCGCATTACACCGCCATGTGGAGGGCCAGCAACAAGCCTATCTTGGCTGCCGCAGCGCCATCAGCATCTCGCTTTGCTCCTCTTGTATCCGTCGTCCTAGCTTGCACCCTTAGCAACACCTTCGATGCTTCTGGATGGCTTATTCCGCTAGCTCAACCGCTCACATCCCTTGAGGGCCTGCCGACGTGGACCATGCGAGGGCGAGAGTTGCTCAACGGCCTAGTGCCAGGGAAGGGGTCAGTAGGCCTTGAGCGCTTGAAAAAGTCGTTGGCGTTACCGGGCGGTGTGTTTTATGCTGAGCGAGAGTACCGACTGGCGACGCAGCAACCTCTGTATCGGCAACGGACAATCACACGCACCAAGCTGGCGGAAGCACAGAGGGCAGAGTAATAATGTGGCCTCAACACGCTATGCGTCGGTGGCAGCACGGCGACCCATGGCTCTCGCGACGGCAATTGAAATCTGGGATGGCCGCCACGGCGCTCGCTGTTGCATGGGCGTTTCCCTCCACAGGAGGTGGCAATCCTTCTCCATGGGTGGGTATGGCCCATGCCATCAGCGCCTTCCTCGCAGCGCTGGCGGCGCAAAAACAGCGGGAGGCGATCTTCTCCTTCGAGAGCCCCGAGCGGTTCAATTGGCATTACATCCCCCGTCGGCGGGTTGGTCTACCCCTCCATGCCATGACGGATACAGATCGCGCTGCGGCGCTCCAGCTGCTGAGCGCGACTTTGAGCGAAGAGGGTTACCGCAAGACCATCGCTATCATGCGGCTTGAGGACGTCCTGCGCCAAAGCCAGTTCTTCGCCTTTTCGCGTGACCCCGACAATTATGCCTTCACGATTTTCGCCACAGCCAATGCGGCATTCCCGCTGGGGTGGCGGGTTGAGGGGCATCACCTGTCGCTCAATTTCACGATGGCCACCGACCAGGCGGGCGCTGTCACTCCTGCCTTCATGGGCGCGAACCCGGCTGAAGTTCGGAGCGGTGAACTCAAGGGGCTACGCGTGCTAGGGCGCGAGCAGGATTTGGCCTGCGAGCTCTTGCAGAGCCTTGACGCCAACCAGCGTCAACGAGCCGTGATCGCTGCACGCTCGCTCGGGGACATCGTCAGTGGTCCAGGGCGGTCTGACGATCTACAAGCGCCGCAGGGGCTGCCGTTGCGGGAGATGACCCCAATACAACGCGACCGTGTGTTGCGTCTTGTCGAGGCTTATATTGGTAATATGCGCCATGAGATCGCTGAGCCCCAACTGCGCCGCATCCGCGACGCCGGCATCGAGCGCTTGTCTTTCGCCTGGGCAGGGAGCTTCCAACCCGAACTGCCGCACTATTATCGGGTGCATGGTCCCACGCTGCTGATCGAGTATGACAACACACAAAACGAGGCCAATCACATTCACACCGTCTGGCATGATCTGAGGAACGACTTCGGCATGGATCTCTTACACACCCATTACGACACACAACATCACCGGCGGTAGGGGGCTAACTACGGGCTCGGTGGAACCTTCCGATGGCCCGCGTGTCTCTTACGAAACAGATCCGATGAAGCGTCCATGGGATAGCACATGGCTCCCTCTCACCGCCGCGTCCAAGAGCAGACATCGTACCAACCCCCCGTCATGAGCCCCCCTGCCTCCCCGAAGCAGTTGCTGACGGTCGTCGACGCCGTGACCCTCATCGTCGGCATCGTCGTCGGCGCCGGCATCTTCAAAACCCCCTCTCTGGTGGCCGCCTATGCTGGGGATGAGCATATCTTCCTCCTCGCCTGGCTATTCGGCGGCGCGGCGTCGCTGATCGGTGCCCTGTGCTATGCCGAACTCGCTACTGCTTATCCGCATACAGGCGGCGATTATCACTACTTGGTGCGCGCCTTCGGCCACGACATCGCCTTTCTGTTCGCCTGGGCGCGCATGACCGTGCTGCAAACGGGTTCCATCGCCATGTTGGGTTTTGTCTTCGGCGACTATGTGGCACCGCTACTGGCGCTGGGCGATGCTGGAGCTTCCATCGCCGCTGCATTGGCGATCGCCGGTCTAACCTTGATCAATCTGATGAGCCTGCGGCAGGGCACCTGGATGCAGGCTCTGTTAACCGGCACTAAGATGCTGGGGGTCTTCCTGGTCGTGCTGGTGGGGCTGCTGTTTGCGGCCCCGGCTGTGCCGGAGGCGTCAGCATCCACGGTCCCACAACGGGCGCTTGGCTTGACGCTGATCTTCGTTCTGCTGACGTACGGCGGCTGGAACGAGGCGGCCTACATTTCGGCGGAATTACGCGGGGTGCGCCGCAATATGGTGCGGTCGCTCCTGTGGGGCCTGGGCATCATTACGACGATTTTTCTGCTGGCCAATCTGGCGTATCTCCGCGGCCTGGGCTTGACAGCTATGAGCCAGTCGGAGGTCGTTGCCGCGGAGCTGATGCGTCGAGCGGTGGGCGAAGGGGGAGCCACCTTCGTGAGCGTGCTGATCGGGATCTCGGTATTAGGGGCGATGAATGCCACGATATTCACCGGGGCACGCTCCGGTTACGCCTTGGGGCGAGACTTTGCGCTCCTTGGCTTTCTCGGACGCTGGCAAACGGGGCGAAACACCCCTACCAATGCGCTGTTGACCCAAGGTAGCATCGCTCTGCTGCTCGTGTTGCTGGGAACATGGACGCGCAGCGGCTTTGCCACCATGGTGGAATACACGGCACCGGTGTTCTGGTTCTTTTTCTTATTGGCCGGGCTGTCGATTTTCGTGCTACGGACCCAGGAGCCCACCATGCCCCGACCGTTTCGCGTGCCGCTTTACCCGCTGACACCCTTGATCTTTTGCATCACCTGCGTCTATATGCTGCACGCGAGCATTGCCTATACCGGACTGGCGGCCGTAGTTGGCGTCGTGGTCTTGCTCGCCGGCGTGCCGCTGTTGTTGGTCGCCCGCCGGCACGCATCGTAACCAGGTGTAGCGCACGTCATGATGTGTACCGCAAAGGAGAGCATTCCCATGTCAAAGCTGCGGCGAGGTTGGCTCCTCGGCTTCTGTCTGATGCTGATGCTCAGCGGTGTTTGGTCCCTTGGACAAGCTCAGACACCTCCGCTCGATGTCGAGTTTGTCCCGACGCCACATAACGTCGTGGCGGAGATGTTGCGCCTCGCCAAGGTGACCAAAGACGACCTCGTATATGACTTAGGCAGTGGCGATGGGCGTGTCGTCATCACCGCGGCTAAGCGCTATGGCGCACGCGGCGTGGGCATCGATATCGACCCGGCGCGGATCAAAGAGAGCCGCGAGAACGCTCGTAAGGCCGGCGTCGCCCAACGCGTGAAGTTCCTGGAACAGGATCTCTTCCAGACCGATTTTCGCGAGGCCACGGTGGTCACGCTGTATCTGCTCCCCAGGCTGAATCTGCAACTGCGTCCGAAACTGCTGCGCGACCTCAAACCTGGCACCCGTGTGGTGTCACATGATTTCGACATGGATGATTGGCAACCCGATCGTGTGGTCAAAGTGCAGGGGACCACGTATGAGCATACGGTGTATTATTGGGTAATCCCGGCTGAGGTAAGTGGGACGTGGCGCGTGACCATGCCGACAGGGCAGAGCGCGTCAGCCTCTACGCTACGCCTTCAACAGCAGTTCCAGAAAGTGAGTGGCGCACTTAGCCTCGGCGGCAACGAAGTCGCGATCGATAAAGCGACGCTCAGCGGTGATCGGTTACGGTTCAGCGTGGTCCAAGGCGAGGCGGTCCAAATGGACTTCGAGGGGCGCATCAACGGCGATGTCCTGCGCGGCCAGGTAAAAGTCCGCGGCGGACCTGCTGCCGGGCGCTACAACTGGTCGGCCCAACGCATCTCGACCAGCGCGGCGATAGCGCCTGGGCAGTAGAGGCGCATACCATTCGCTCCCACCACGAGCGGGTGTGAGTGCTGTGTGTCGTTGCCTCAGGCCTCTTCGGTATCGGTTGGCGTTTGAGAGATCTCGTCTGGTACGCCTGCAGCCAGGGCAAATTATGGGTCTTCCATTGCCAGGTCCAACCCTGGATCACGAGCTCCTCGAAGGGCGTATCGGGCACTTGCCATTCCTCTGCTAGGTCTGGGCTTGGTGCCTTGGGGTTTTCCAGCAAGGTTGTTCTGCCTCAGCGTTTATCGCGGCGGCAGTTGTCGCGCCCGCCCGATCTTTTGCCGCGATGGCTATCAGCTCTCAATATACCGACAGCAGGCCGAAGGAGAGCCAGCTTCCGGCTTCGGCCGTGCTCGGGTACTCAGAGCCGTATATCTGACCTCATCCGCGGGGTGTCCAGGGGAGATGCTCTGTCGCATCGTCCTGTCTCAGGAAGTTTGTCGAGGGTTTTCCCCGGCGACCGCTGACGGAGTGCTGCGCCAAAGACTGGGGGCGCGATGGCAACAGGCGAACGCTGCACCGCTCTGCGCTGGGTTCAATACATATCCTAATATGTATCCCCCGCGGCGCCAGAACCCACGATAGCTTTTACCCCCTAAACCGTTTTTCTGGCGTAGACTTATCATAAAAAGTCGGAACTGATAATTATTGTGGAACGGTTTTTTCACCGACAGCCCTATGTTGGATGGGAGTAGGACTTTTGCCGCGGCTAGACCGCGAAAAAAGCTTGACAGAAACAGCGCCATATGGTAGCCAAAAGGGCAAATCTTTTGCCACTCTCTCCTATCTGCTTACAGCCGGGAGTGTTGCGCTATGAGCCAGGATCGCACCGCCGCGCGCTTTCTCTGGAGGCCGCAACTCCTCACGCGCCTGTCGCTCTCCTCAGGGGGGCGAGAGCCGGGACTCCCGACCTTGCCCTAGCTCTACTGAAATCGAGCCACCTCTGGCAATAGTCTCTGCTCCTCCGCCGCCGTAGCACTGGCGTCGCGTTCTGGTGCATGCATCCAGGCGCCGCAGCCACGGTGGTACCATTTGGATTCTAACCGCTTTACTTAGCATAGCAGGACCATACGGGAGGTCGATGATCGGGCACCCACAGCGCTCGCGGCGTCGTGCGACAGGGCTCGTGACATGACGCCTGCTCTCTGCGCGCGTCGTTCTTCTCATGTCCGTTGCGGTCGCCGCCAGGGGAGTGGTCAAGGCGGACTGCAGCTGGATCTCTCGGGGCGTCAATGGCACTGCCGATGATCACATTCAGCACGCTCCGCTGTCGGCACGCCTTGCCGACAGCGACGCTGAAACAGGGCAGTGCAACCCTGGCCGACCGAGCGCTAGCAGATGGCCCCGGATGCAGGCGAGTGGACTTTGAGGCGGTAGAGAGACGGATAATGCCAGAGATGGCGACAGCGAAGTCAGCGTCGAGTGGGGCAGCGATATCAGGCACAACTGATGTATTGTCGCCGGTGAAGAGGTGAACCCGCCGATAGGGGTCTAAGGTGGGTGTCAGTGACTGATGCTCTACGGGGTTGCCGAGTGAAGAGGAAGCGCAGCGGGCTGGTCTTATCCCCGCCCAATGCGCATCACAGAGCCTTGGCCCTCGCACCCTACTGTTGAGCGGGGGCACGACGCATAGCGGAGGTCATCATGCGGGCATCCTCTAATCGAGAAACACTGTGGGGCGGTATCGCGACTCTTACCGTGGTTGTTGCACTCGCCTGGGCGTATGCTGGCACCGCAGCTCCAGCGTCCCCCGTAGCAGCGTCGGCCAAGCTCGAGCGCCTGAGGATCGCCGTGGCGCCGCTCGGCTGGGATACCAATTACACCTGGCTGCAGAGCCGCAGTGGGATGCTCGATAAGCGGCCCGCCCTGGAGTACCTCATCGGCGTCGACCGTTACACCGGTGCCTACATCCCAGAGCTGGCCGAAAAGTGGCAGATGGCTCCGGATGGCAAGAGCTGGACGATCAGCCTGCGGAAGGGGGTCAAGTTCCACGACAATTGGGGGGAGTTCACGGCCAAAGACGTGCGCCACTCGGTGTTCCTCATCACCCAGCCGGAGTCGGTGCAAACCGATGCGGGTTTCTGGCGCACCCTGATGGGGATCGGCAAGGCGGATACGATCGAGGATGTGGCGAAGAAAGTCGAGCAGGGGGTGGAGATCGTCGACGACTATCACGTCATCATCCACACCAAAGTCGCCGCCCCCGAGCTGATCGATACGTTATCGGCCAAAGGCGACCTGGTAATGGAAAGCAAGGCCCGTTGGGATGCAGGGGGCAAGGAATTATATGGACAAAAGGTGGTGGGTACCGGCCCCTTTGAGTTCGTCGAGCGCAAGGTGGGTTCGCATGTCCTGTATAAGCGGGTGGAGAATCACTGGCGCCAGACTCCTCAGTATAAGGAGTTAGAGTTCCGCTGGGTGCCGGAGGGGGCCACCCGTCTAGCCACCTTGCTGGCCGAAGAGGTCCATATCTCCGACGTCGACCGGGCTCTCCAGCAAGATGCGCTGGCCAGGGGGATGAAGATCATCCCCAGCCAACTCAAGGCGATCGGTCACGAATGGCTCTTTGGTGGACTGTACTTCGCCACGCCAGAGAAACTGGACCCGAGGCAGCCATTCGTAGATAAGCGAGTGCGGCAGGCGATGAACATGGCCATCAATCGCCACGCCATCGCCAACACGCTGCTGGGTGGCAAGGTCGATCCCATGCGGGTATCGCGCGTCCACCCCAAAGAAGATAATGCCCTGTGGCCTGGGATCTATAACCCCGAATGGGACACGCGTTTCGAAGCGATGTATGGCTACAACCCCGCCCAGGCCAAAGCTCTCCTCCAGGAGGCTGGCTATGGCGAAGGGTTTGAGTTCACCGTATACCTCTATACGCTGCCAGGGCTGCCGGAGATCATCGAGATCGGGCAGGCCCTAGCGCTCGATTGGCAGGCGGTCGGGCTTAAGCCAAAGCTGGTCGAGATCGATTTCCCCAGGGTGCGGGAGCAATATCGGACCAAATCGATCCACGGAGCGGTGTGGCCGCTGCGCGGCAGTCCCAACGCCCTGAATGTCTTGCGCATCTTCAATAAAGCCCAGGGTTCGGTGGTCTATGCCTATGAGCATCCCTTCATCGAGGAACGGCTTGAGGCGTTAGGCAAAGTGGTAGACCCCTCAGAGCGGACCCGATTGTTGCGGGAGGCCGCAGATCACAAATTTAATGAGTTCGCGGCCATCCCTATGTTCTGGTTGAATGCCGAAGCCGGAGTGAATCCGAAGTATATCGCCGAATATACCTTCCCTGGCAACATCACCGGCTTTTTCACGCACCTGGAGTACATCAAGCTGGCGCCATAAGTACCCGCTTCCGCTGGGGGGGCGCAAAGGTGAGGGAGGGATAGATGCAGCGTTACATCGCCAGACGATTTCTGCACAGTTTACTGGCCATCTGGGTGATGAGCATGATCGTGTTCAGCTTTTCACGCCTCACCGGTAACCCGCTCGACGTCTTGCTCCCGCTCGAGGCTGGGCCGGAGGAATACGAACGGGTGTCGAAGCACTGGGGGTTGGATAAGCCCCTATACGTGCAGTACCTCGTCTTCCTCGGCAAAGCCCTGCGCGGTGACTTTGGCACCTCTTGGAAGTGGCAAGGCCATACGGCCATGGGCTTAGTGTTGGAACGTTTGCCCGCCACGCTGCAACTGGCCGGATTGGCGCTCTTGATCAGCATCGTCATCTCCGTGCCCATCGGGGTGATGGCCGCGGTGCTGAAGGATACACCCCTCGACTCGCTGTCGAAGCTCATCGCCCTGCTCGGTCAGTCGTTGCCGTCCTTCTGGCTCGGCATCGTTTTGATGTGGATATTTGCGGTGCAGCTCGGGTGGTTTCCGACGTCAGGCCGGGGAGGGGTCATGCACATGGTCTTACCCGGCATTGCCCTGGGCTGGTTTCAGGTCGCAGCGATCATGCGGCTGGTACGCTCCTCGATGCTGGAAGTGCTGGATAGCGAGTTCGTCAAGTTGACCCGCATCAAAGGGGTGCCGGAGTGGAAGGTGATTTGGAAACACTGCCTGCGTAATGCCGCGATCGTGCCGTTGACATACTTCGGGGTCACGGCCGGCGTGTTGCTGACCGGCTCGGTGGTCACGGAGAGCGTCTTCGCGTGGCCCGGTACCGGCCTGCTGGTCGTCGATGCCGTCAGGGCAAGGGATTTCCAGGTGGTCCAGGCAGTGGTCATCGTGTTCGCCGGGGTGTTCATTCTGACGAACCTCGTGGTCGACGTGCTCTATGCCTATCTGGATCCGCGTATCCGCTATCAGTGACCAGCAACAGCGATCCGCTGCGAAGTCCGTGCGAGAAGGAGTCTGAACGATGGCGACAGCTGCCTCTTCAACGCTTCCTTGGTACAGCCCTCCGAGGATCGCCAAGGCGGTAGGGCAAGCTAAACGCTACCCCATGGTGCCCGCGGCCATTCTCCTGTTGTTCCTGGTCATCCCCGCAGTCTTCGCCCCCTACGTGGCGCCCCATGATCCCTTAAAGGGGTCGCTATCCAAACGCCTGAAGCCTCCTGCCTGGGCGCAAGGTGGTAGCATCGAGTACCCCCTCGGCACCGACAAAATGGGCCGCGACATCTTGAGTCGGATTATCTACGGGGCGCGGATCTCGCTGGTGGTGTCGTTGATGGCGATCTTCGTCGGGGGCTCGATCGGCACGGCGCTGGGGTTGATCGCTGGCTACTTCGGTGGCAAGTTCGACGCGGTGATCATGCGGCTGGTCGACATCTCGCTGTCCTTACCGACGATCTTGCTTGCCCTTGTCTTGGTGTCAGCCGTCGGGCCCAGTTTCAGCACAGTGATCACGGTCATCGCCGTGATCCTGTGGGCGCGTTATGCTCGGCAGGCCCGGGGCGAGACCCTGAGCGTCAAGGAGCAGGACTTCATCGCCCGTGCCCGGGTGGCTGGCGCGTCGCACCTCCGGATCATGCTGCGCTACATCTTTCCCAACATCGTCAACTCCCTCATCGTCATCGCCACCCTGCAAGTGGGCGCCGTTATTCTGTTGGAAGCGTCGCTCAGCTTTCTTGGCGTGGGGATTCCGCGCCCGACTCCAGCCTGGGGGGTGATGGTCGCCGATGGGCGCGAGTTGATCGTCACGGCGTGGTGGGTATCGATGTTCCCCGGGTTCGCCATCATGCTCACGGTGTTGGCGTTGAACTTGTTCGGCGATTGGCTCCGCGACCACCTCGACCCGAAACTGAAGCAGGTATGACAGGAACTGGCTGGCAGCCGCTAGGCCAAGGATGGGACTGCGTAACGAGGGCTGAGGGCAGGGAAGGGGCATTAGCACATAGTCGGCAGTCCTCACGACCGCTCTTTTGACTGCTCTTTGGGGGGTGCCCAATGAAACATGGCTTGATGCCAAAGCTGCGCGTGTCAGGATTGGTCTCCCTGGTGCTAGGGCTCGCATTGACCATGGGCGACCTCTTGCCAGCCATGCCCACCCCGGCGATGGCCGGGACGGCCAAGGTGGAGCGTGTCATTTTCGCCTCCGCCGGCTTCACCGAGAGCAACCGCTTCTGGACCATCGCCCGCCCTGAACACCTGCAGTTTGACCCTTTTTTGGAGACGCTGCTCGACATCGACCCCAAATCCGGGGAGTTCACCCCGCGCCTGGCGGAAAGGTGGCAGGCCAGCCCGGACCTGAAGGAATGGACCTTCTGGCTGCGCAAGGGGGTGCAGTTCCACAATGGCTGGGGCGAATTCACCGCCAAGGATGTGGTGCATTCTCATTCTTTCATGCTGCGCCAGGATGCCACCGCGACCTTTGTCGGGATCTGGCGTCTGGCGGAGGAGGTGAAGGTCGTCGACGATTATCAGGTCGTTTTCCGGATGAAGCGCCCGGTGTCGATGATGTCCTACCTCGCCTCCCGCTGCTGTGACCTGCGCATCGTCAGCAAGGCGCAGTGGGATAAGGAAGGCCTCGAGGGCTTCGACAAGCGACCGGCGGGCACGGGGTCATACCGCTACGTGGACCGCCAACTGGGATTGTCCATCAGCTATGAGCGCGTGGATAACCACTGGGCGGGCGAGAACCCGGACTTCAAGGAGTTGGAGATCCGCATCGTTCCGGAGGCGACGACGCGGCTGGCCATGTTGCTCGGGGGCGAGGCCCACATGGTCGACTTGCCCCGGGAGCTGCAGCAGGAGGCCATCAACCGCGGCATGAAGCTGATCGCATCCTCGATGCCTGTGGACTGGATTTCGGTCTACTTTGGCGGCCAGTACTATCTGCCAGGGGACGAGAAGTTCGACCCCAAGGTGCCGTGGACCAACAAAAAAGTCCGGCAGGCTTTGAACATGGCGGTCAATCGCAAGGAATTGATGGACACCATTTTCGCCGGCAAGGCCACGCCCGCCTATGTGAGTGGCTGGCTGCCCATTTCCGAGGGCTGGAACCCCTCCTGGGCGGAACGCTTTGATCAACTCTATGGCTACAACCCTACGAAGGCGAAGGAGCTCTTGAAAGAGGCCGGCTATGCGCCGGGCAAACTCCCGCTGAAGATCGTGGCGTTCACCAACCCGGGGGAATCGGAAGGCCCGCAGGTAGCCGAGGCGCTGCAGATTTATTTTAAGGACGTGGGCATCGATGCCACCATCGAGGTCATCGATTGGGCTAAGGTGCGCGACATGGCCAGAAGCAAATCGGCACACTGCTGCATCTGGCCTAACATCATCACCTGGCGGCCGTCGGAAGAGTTGATCCGCGGCGGCTACTCCGGCCTTGGGAACGGTCATAACTTCGTGGACGAGTTCATCCAGAAAAACTATCTCGCCTGGACGAAAGCCGTTGATCCAGCCGAACGGCAGCGCATCGCCCGGTCGATCGGCGATCATCTTTATGAGAATTTCGCTGAGATGCCGCTGTTCTGGTTCTATAACGAGGTGGCGGTGAATCCCAAGGTGGTGGCCGATTGGGACTACCCCGGCCTTGGGGGTGGCCGCTCGACGCACTTCCATCTGCTGAAGGCGGCGCAGTGAGGACGAGACTGAGCGGCGAGGACTGAGCGATAAGGGCCTCGAAGGCCTCATGACTCATCGCTCTTCATTCAGGAGGGACCTAATGAAGGCTGATAGGACATCTCAGCTGACTCTACCTCGGTATACTCTCTTTGTGCTCGGACTCTTGGTGACTTCAGGTCTTCTCCTGCCGGTTGCATCCACCCCGGCGTTGGCCGGAGAAGCCAAGGTCCAGCGCGTCGTTTTCGGCTCCGCCGGCTTCACCGAGGGCAACCGCTTCTGGACCATCGCGCGCCCCGAGCACGTCCAGTTTGACCCCTTCTTGGAGACCTTACTAGAGACAGATCCGAAGACGGGGGAGTACACCCCCCGCTTGGCGGAGAAGTGGCAGGCCAGCCCGGACCTGAAAGAATGGACCTTCTGGCTGCGCAAGGGGGTGCAGTTCCACAACGGCTGGGGCGAATTCACCGCCAAGGATGTGGTGCACACCCACTCCCTGATGTTGCGCCAGGATGCCACCGCGACCTTGGTTGGGATCTGGCGGACGGCGGAGGAGGTCAAAGTCGTCGATGATTACCAGGTGGTCTTCCGCATGAAGCGCCCCATGTCGATCATGCCATATGCTGCGTCGCGGGCTGGCGACCTGCGCATCGTCAGCAAGGCGCAGTGGGATAAGGAAGGCCTCGAGGGCTTCGACAAGCGGCCGGCGGGCACGGGGTCATATCGCTACCTCGACCGCAAGCTGGGACTGTCCATCAGCTATGAGCGGGTGGATAATCATTGGGCGGGCGAGAAACCGGACTTCAAGGAGCTAGAGATCCGGCTGGTGCCCGAGGAAACGACGAGGCTGGCCATGCTGCTGGGGGGCGAGGCCCACGTCGTTGATCTCCCCCGAGAGCTACAGAAGGATGCTATGGGCCGAGGGATGAAGCTGTTTTCCTCGTCACAGCCTGTGGACTGGATGACGGTTTATCTTGGCGGCCAGTACTATATGCCGGGAGACCCCAAATTTCAGGCCAACGTGCCGTGGACCAACAAGAAGGTGCGGCAGGCCCTGAACATGGCGGTGAATCGCAAGGAGTTACTCGACACGATCTTCGCCGGCAAGGCCACGCCTGTCTACGTGAGCGGCTGGCTGCCCATTTCCGAAGGCTGGAACCCCGAGTGGGAGAAGCGCTTCGATCAGCTCTATGGCTACAATCCCACCAAAGCGAAGGAGCTCTTGAAGGAAGCCGGCTATACGCCCGGCAAGCTCAAGCTGAAGATCTTAGGGTTCACCAACCCGGGCGAGTCGGAGGGCCCACAGGTGGCCGAAGCCCTGGGGATTTACTTCAAGGAAGTGGGCGTTGACGCGACGATCGAGATCGTCGACTGGGCCATCGTGCGCGACATGTTCCGAGGCAAATCGATCCACTGCTGCATCTGGCCCAATATCATCACTTGGAGGCCCGTCGAAGATTGGATCCGCGTCAGCTATTACAGTAAGGCGCCGAACCACCATTACGAGAACGAGTTCATCGATAAGCGCTACGAGGCCCTGGTGCAATCCGTGAATCCCGAAGAGCGGCAGCGCTTGGCCAGGGAGGTTGGCGATCATCTCTTCGAAGAATTCGCCGACATCCCGCTCTTCTGGTTCTACAACGAGGTGGTGGCGAATCCCAAAGTAGTGGCCGATTGGACGTACCCAGGCATCGGGGCCGGGCGCTCGACGCATTTCCATCTGCTCAAGGCGGCGAAGTAGGAAACCGGGCCAGGACTGAGGACTGAGCCAAGGCTCTCCTAGAGCCCCTCAGTCCCCACCGCTGATCACTTCATAGGTGTGCCATGACGCGACGTATCGGTGATGTCATCCTGGAAGTGCATGACCTGCACACCCACATCTTTACCCGTTGGGGCGTGGTGAGAGCCGTCGATGGCGTGAGCTTTTACTTGCGGCAGGGGGAGACGCTGGGGATCGTCGGCGAGTCCGGCTGCGGCAAGACGATGACCGCTTTGTCCCTGTTGCGCCTGGTACCCCGGCCAGGTGGTCGAATCATCCAGGGAAAAATCCTGCTCGAGGGGGAGAATCTGCTGGAGAAAAGCGATGCCGAAATGCGTCACATCCGCGGACGCAAGATCTCCATGATTCTGCAGGACCCCCAGACGTCCCTAAATCCGGTGTTCACGATCGGCAATCAGCTCATCGAAGCGATCAGGATCCACCACCGCGACCGCTATGCGGCGCTGGTGCAGCGCGCCATCAATGTCCTCAAACAGGTACGCGTGGCTGCTCCGGAGCGCCGGGTCCAGAACTATCCCCATCAGATGAGCGGGGGCATGAAGCAGCGCGTCGTTGGGGCCATCGCCATTTCCTGCGAGCCGCGTGTGATCATCGCCGATGAGCCCACCACGTCCCTTGACGTCACCATTCAGGCCCAGTATCTCCGCCTCCTCCGGGAGATTCAAGAAGAGACGGGCCTGTCCCTGATCTTCATCACCCACGACTTCGGTATCGTGGCTAAGATGTGCGATCGGGTGATCGTCATGTACGCCGGTCGCGTCGTCGAGAGCGGCCCGGTACGAGAGATCTTCAATAAGCCCTCGCATCCCTACACGCAGGCGCTGCTGAGTTCCGTCCCCACGATGGAGGAACGCCCAGAGCGACTGTACTCGATTCAAGGTCAACCTCCTGCCTTGTGGGATGTTCCTCCAGGCTGTCGGTTTGCCGCGCGTTGCGCCTATGCAGATGACCGATGCCAACAGGAGTATCCACCCGCGTTCACCATCGGCGACGGCCATAGCGCCGACTGCTGGAGGCTCGAAGCTTCATGGAAAAGCCAGTAATCCTACGCGTCGACCATCTGAAGAAGTACTTCGCCGTGACCAAGGGCCTGCTCATCATGAAGGTCATCGGCTGGGTCAAGGCCGTCGACGACGTCAGTTTTGCGATTCGTCAGGGGGAAACCCTCGCCTTGGTAGGGGAATCAGGCTGCGGCAAAACCACCACCGCTAAGCTCATCTTGCGTTTAGAGACCCCAACGGAAGGCCAGGTGTTTATCGGCGGCAAAGATGTCCATACCCTCAAGGGCAACGATTTGCGGGAATACCGCACCACAGTCCAGGCGGTGTTTCAGGATCCATGGTCATCGCTGTGTCCGCGTATGCGCGTACGGGATATCATCGCCGAACCGTTGGTGATCAACCGCCAGCCATCGCGCGCAGAAGTCAACGCGCGCGTCGAGGAGATGCTCGCCGCTGTCGGATTACGCTCCCAACAGGCGAATCTCTATCCGCACGAATTCAGCGGCGGGCAGCGCCAGCGCATCGCCATGGCCAGCGCCCTGATCTCCAATCCCAAGCTCATCGTCCTGGATGAGCCGGTATCAGCCCTGGACGTCTCCATCCGCGCACAGATCATGAACTTGCTGGTGGACCTTCAACAACAATACAACGTGAGCTACCTGTTGATCGCTCATCATTTGGCCACCACCCGCTACATGGCGCACGAGGTCGCTGTTATGTATCTCGGCAAGATCGTCGAACGGGCCGAGACCGAGGAACTGTTTAAGAATCCGCTGCATCCGTATACTAAGGCTCTGTTCTCGGCCGCCCTGCCCAGCCATCCCGACATCGTGCGCGAAGAGATGATCCTACCGGGAGAGGTGCCCTCTCCCATCAACCCGCCGTCGGGTTGCCGCTTTCATCCCCGTTGTCCTTTCGCCATGCCGCACTGCGCCGAAGTCGAGCCCGAAGTCAAAGAGCTGGCACCAAACCATCTGGTGGCTTGCCATCTGTATTGAGGAACGTGCATCGCCGGCCAGACCTTTTCCCTTCCCTGCCCTAGGGGAAGGGACATCACGCCCTGTCTCAGCATGGCTTCGCGCTGAACTTGGCGCCTATGGCACTGGTGGGGAGCGGACAGCGCGCATGGCAAACCGCACCTGAACAGCCAGGGGGAATAGTCCGTTGCAGTGCGAACACGGTTGGCGCAGCGATCAATGAGGGGACAAGGAGGTTACGGGACGACGTATACATTGTCCACAGCCGCCACCGCCCGGGCATACGAGGGATTTCCCTCGGGACAGGGCGGGGCCACGACCCATGCCTCGATCGCCCGGAACGGCACGAGCGACACCACGGGCTGTGTATAGGGCAGAGTCATGACCGTGTCGTTGATGCGCACTGCGACCATGCTGAAGTCTGGCACCCATTGCCAGGCTACCAACACGTCCTGGTGCAGCGCCACTGTGCCGATCACGATGTGGAGCAGATCGTCGGTTGCGTTACAATCAGCGCTGGCGCATCGGTATAAAGAAGCCTCGGCGATCGGAACGCCCAAATCACTACGCTGGTTCAAGAGCACCACCACACCGATGTCTCCGGTCTGATCGCCGCTTCCACTCCTGCTGCCATCGTTAAAGAGCGCTGCACTCAGCCCGACGCGGGCCTGGGCCGGTGAGGTGTTCGCTGAGGCGCAACCCTGCACCTGCGCGGCGATCATGCGGAACGTCGCCACCATACCCAAATTCCCAGCGCCAGCCTGCCGGGATCGCAGTCGCTGACGATGGACGCGCACCTGGCTAGAGGCACTGAGGGCCCCTACCATTTCTGCCCCTAAGAATAACCGTCCCCCTTTGACGCTGCGGATGGTATCCAAACCGCCAGGACTGTTCACGACCTGTTCTGCGCCAAACCATAGATCAGGGTTGATGCGGTTGCCTGGAAAGGCGTCATAGAGCGTTTGCGCCGATACCATCGAGGCCGTGGTGAGAAGGATCATGGCCATGACGGTGATGTAGATCCATCGATCTCGTGTCATGTTCCCTCCTAGGATTTGTTGCCACTACAGGCGCGCGTTGTGGAAACGAGCCAGGGGGCGAGCCCTCCCCCGCCCCTCCCGGCACGATCAGCCCAGGGCGTCATAGCCGCACCCTGTGACGTGATCCGGTGAGGTATCTAACACTCAGGGGAAATGCATCGGATGTTGGTGTCCCTGCGCTCTCATTTGGTGGGCGTCACACTCGGCAGGAGCGGGTAAGATGGATAGCTGAGCGCCGGGGGGAAGGGAATGTTTGTAGAGAACATCTGTGTCATCCTTACTTTGATCATCCTTGCCAAGCAGATGCGCGATGCCTTCTTCTACGAGATTCGACAGCGATTGTCAAGACATGAGGTGGTGATTTCTTCTATCGTCATCGGGCGATACGGTCTTCCGCTCGGGTCTCCAAGGCATGATGGGGAATATCATTGAGTCGGAGCGATACCCCGGCTACAATAGGACGTAATGAGCATCACGACATCGATGCGTATGCCATCATCCACCCGAAGTTATGATCATCGACGATGACACACGCGGTACGTCGATGGTGCTAAAGCGGCGGAGTCCAGGACCAGGCCGGATGCTGATCACCTGATCGTAGCAGGCCTTATCGTACATGACAGACAGAGAGGAGTGCCCCCGATGCGTATTTGCTCATTTCTGCCGAGTGCTACCGAGATCGTCTACACGCTTGGACTGGGCGACCAACTGTATGGTGTGACGCGCTCCTGCGATTTTCCAGCCGAGGCCCGTACAAAGCCGACAGTCGTATACAGCATTCTGGATGATCGGGGGCTGTCGAGCGCGGAAATCGACCGCATCGTCAAGGAACACGCCCGCAACAACCAAAGTGTCTACCGCATCGACATGGAGGCACTACGCCGCGCCGACCCCGACCTCATCCTCACGCAAGAGCTGTGCGACGTATGCGCCGTGGGCTATCAAGATGTCCTGACGCAGATCGCCGACCTGCCGAAACAGCCGCGCGTCATCTCCCTCAATCCCACCACCCTCGCGGACGTGTTGCGTGACCTCTTGACGGTCGGAGAAGCTACCGGTACATCTGAGCGCGCCCAGGCGACCGTTGCCACCCTGCGCCAACGGATCGACGCTGTACAAACGCGGGCCGCACGAGCCGCCACGCGACCGCGCGTCTTTTGTTTGGAGTGGATGGACCCCCTCTTTGTCTCCGGCCATTGGATCCCAGAGATGGTGGAGATGGCCGGCGGCACGGACGGCATCGGCAACCATGGAACCCCCTCATCACGTGTCACCTGGGAACGCGTCCGTGCCTACCAACCCCAAGTGGTCATTCTGATGCCGTGCGGGGCGGATGTCTCGCTGACGTTGAGCGAACTGGACCTTGTCCGCGCCCTGCCCGGTTGGTCCGACCTCCCGGCTGTGCAGGCGGGGCGCGTCTACGCTGTGAACGCTGGGGCCTACTTCAGCCGCTCTGGCCCGCGTTTGGTAGATGGCTTGGAGTTATTGGCTCAGATCATTCAGCCGGAGCTCTTCCCTTGGACGGCACCCGAGGATATCGCCGTGCGGGTTCCCAGCCCAGGATTAGCCGAGCAGGTGCCAGCATGACCGCCGTCACCCAGAGTCAATTGGCCCTTGCCCAGCAATGGTATGCCCTCATGCGCGCGCGGCACGAAGAATGGTCCTGGCACATCGGCGACTGGGCTTGTCTGGCCCGTGAGCACCCCGAAGAACGTGACGTCTACCTGGTCGAATATGCGTGGGAGGGGCTCCTTGAGGTGCGCTCTCCCGTGGCCCCACCCACAGAGCCGCCACGACGCGAGCCGGCCGAGCGATTTTTCCCGCTGCCCAGTTGGGAACGCGGCCGCGCCTGGCTGAGGAGCCACGGCTGGGGATTTCCGTATTGTACGACCGATGGTATGACTATCACTTGGTTTTTCGAACCGTACCAGACCGAGCTTGATGAACTCCTCTTCGCCCAGGGCCTTACCGACCTGGAGTGCCTGTACACCCTGATGCTACAGGCTATCGAACGCGAGGCCCGGCTCGACCACCAGCGTTGAAGTGACGAGCCGGCCTTCGCCCCCATGCCATGGCAGCCGCTATGACGGCCATGGCAGCAGCAATGCCTCATCCTCCAAGAACTGATGACGGCAGCGGTCGCACTGATCGCGCAGCGGTTCGCCGTACAGGTTGGCTCTGGAGAAATTCAGGCGGGTGACCGACGTGCTCTGGCAGGCTGGGCAGGCGAGGATCATGCGCTCGGTTTGGCCCTGCCGTCCTCGTTCGGCGATCAAGCGGGTGACATAATTGTTGTGGTATCGGACCTGAGCCTTCGTGGCGGCAGCGGCAAATTCTTTGTACGTCATGCATGCCCTCCGTAATCCTTGAGCTGGTATCCTTGAACGGTTCCTACTGTGGGGCCCGCGCCGCCATACTCTACAAAAAACCGGGACACGAGGGCAACCGGAACCGAGGCGAGGCAGCGTGCCGACTTTGAGGGTGGGTAGGCTAACGGTTTACGCCCATGGCGGATGCCACTCCGGGAGCCGGAGGCCGCAGGCCTCGATGATCGGTTTGACCTCATCGACAAAGGTTTGGCGGACCTCATCGTTATCGCGCCGCTTTAAGCCCAATCGGCGATACAACGCATTCCTGGGGCTGTTGGGCCGACCGAAGATGTTCATCGTGCGGATGAACCATTTGTCGAAGGTGTCCTGCGCCTCTTTCCGAGTCGCCGGATCCTCGGCCAAGCGGCGCACCCACAACTCCCCATGCGCCACATGGTCTTCCTCTTCGGCGAAGATGCGTTGGATGGCCCGGCGCCAAGGGCCATAGCTCGAGTGGCGTACGTCTTCCAATTGATGTCCAGCGCCGCGGTCCATGCAGAAATTGAACATCACGAAGTCGGCCCACGTCTCCAGTGGATAGTAAAAGATGTTCACGCGCAGATCCTGACCGACGCGCTTCGTGCCGATATCCGCTTCGGGGTTGGCCAAGCGCCAGGCGAATTCCTTGTCATGCTGCCGGATGCGCTCATCGACATCGACGCCCAGGTCGCGCAGCAGGGTGTACATGATGAGCCCGTGGCCGATTTCTTCCTCCACCATGCCCGCCACCGTATGCTTCTCCTCGATGGTCGGCGCCTTGGTGATAAAAGGGATATAGCCATAGCCGCCGGCGAGCTCCGAATCTGCCTGCATCAGCATCAGGTGGATGAGATTCTCGCGGTATTCTTCGGTCATCTCTTCGACCGTTTCGATGGTTTCACCCGCCGCGATCTTGGCCATCATTTTGGCTGCTCGATCCATCGCCTATCCTCCCTGCTCCGGGTTCACCGACGGGTTCCAGCCCGTACGGGGTGAAGCCAAGCCGCGATCACCCTCACGCTGGTTTCGCCCCCTGGCACCGCGTCATGGCGGCAGGAGCCGTCGGTACCTCGTGACCTCCGATCGAGATGGCACGACCTACGTTCGACGCTCTGCCCGCTGTCAGCAGCAGTGCGCCGTGCAACGCTATCTCACAGCTTAGCTGATTGTGGGTCAATCTTTCCAGGGGATGAGCAAGGCTGCGCCAGCGATGATCGTCAGGACGCCGATGATGCGCTTCATCGCGGCGGCCGGCAACAGATCAGCCGTCACCACTCCTACCAGCCCGCCGACGAAGCTGCCCAGGGTGAGGGCTATGGTGGCGCCCCAGGGAATCACACCCGACACATGCCGATAGGCCCCGAGGGCGGTGAGATAGCCCAGCGCGCCGATGACGGAGAGCACGACGCCCTCTTTGGGTGGGAATCGGAAGATGAGCAAAAGCACCGGTGCCGTGATCAATCCCCATCCGATGGCAGTGCCCGAGGAAACCGCTCCGGCGATGAGGCCCAGCAACGCCAGCTTCATGTAGAGGTCCATGCGTCAGCGCTCCGCTGTCACTAGCCTTTCACCGCCCCCGCCGTCAGTCCGGCCACATAATATTCGACGAAGAAGGAGTAGATGATCGCGATGGGTATCGATCCCAGTAGGGCACCGGCCATCAACGGTCCCCAGAAAAATACATCGCCGCGGATCAGTTCGCTGACGACGCCCACGGGAATCGTCTTGATGTCCGTCGACGACAGGAAGACCAGGGCATAGATGAACTCATTCCACGACAACGTGAAGGCGAAGATACCGGCCGACAGGATACCCGGTAAGGCCAGTGGCAGAACGATTTTGATCATGGCCTGCAAGCGTGTAGCGCCATCGATCATGGCGCATTCCTCCAACTCACGCGGAATGGTTTTGAAGTAGCCCATCAGCAGCCAGGTGGAGAAGGGGATCAGAAACGTCGGATAGGTCAAGATCAGCGACCACGGGCTATCGAGCAGGCCAAACGCCCGCACCACGTCGGCCAAGGGGATGAACAACAGCGTGGGCGGTACAAGATAGGTGACGAAGATCCCCACCGCCATGCCCCCCGCTCCCCTGAAGCGCAGGCGCGACAAGGCATAACCCGCGAGGATGCCGGCGACCAGTGAGATCGCCGTGGAGAGGATCGACACATACAGCGTGTTGTAGGCCCAGGTCGGAAAGATCGTCTCGCGCAGCAAGTAGCGGAAATGATCTAGCGTCGGCCGCAGCACATAGAGAGGGTTCATGCGGACGTTGTACAGCTCGGCATTGGGCTTGATGGCGGTGATCAACATCCAGTAGAACGGAAATAGCGTGACAATCAAAAAGAACCACAACGGCAGATGAAACAGCACGATGCGTTGGAGGGGACGTTGTCGCATGGCCTTACTCCTTGCGCAAGTACATCAGCAGGACGACCACGACGACCACCAAAATGGGGAACATCGTGAGGGAGACTGCCGCCCCTTCACCGAGCGACCCGGAGACAACGCCCACCTGATAGGCCAGGGTGGCGAAGAGATGCGTGCTGTTAGCGGGGCCGCCGCGGGTCAGCACGTAGACCAATTGGAAATCGGCGAAGGTCCAGATGATCGAGAACAGTAACACCACCAGGAGCACAGGCCTGACCATCGGCAGCGTGATGTAACGGAAGCGCTGCACGGCGTTGGCGCCATCGATGGCCGCCGCCTCATAGAGTTCCTGGGAAATGGTTTGCAGCCCAGCCAGCAGCGAAATGGCGAAGAACGGGATGCCGCGCCAGGCATTCACCACGATAATGGAGAGCATGGCCAGAACCGGGTCGCCCAGCCAGTTGATGCCCCGCTGCACCAAGCCGAGGTAGCGCAGGAACCAGTTGATGACGCTAAACGTGGCGTCGAACATCCACAACCAGGCGAGCGTGCTCAGGACAGTGGGAATGATCCATGGCAGCAGGAAGGCGGCACGCACCAAGCCCTTGCCACGGAAGGTATTGTTCAGGACCAGCGCCAGGGCCATGCCGAACACGAGCTTCAAGACCGTCGCGGCGGCCGTATAGATGAAGGTATTCTGGACGGTGCGGGTGAAGATCGTACTATCGGCGTTACGAATGAAGTTCTCGAGCCCGACAAAAGTGGGCTCCTGGCCAACCAGCCAGTGGCTCAGGCTCATGCGGATGCCGAGGATGAACGGGTAGGCGATGAACAGCGCGAGAATCAGTACGGCGGGCGCGACCATGGCATAGCCCAACGAGCTGTCGCGTTCCAAGAAGAGCCGCCACTTCGCGGTCCTATAGACTTTCTCTTTCGGAAGAGCTGCTTCGGAGGTCATCATCTGTTATCCCCCGCGCGATTGTCGCATGGATCGCGCCATCGCCCCGTTCTCTGTCTCCCCCCTCGAGGGCTCATCGGGGTCGGTTTTGGCGCCTTTCTCCCTCTCCCAGCGGGAGAGGGCGGGGGTAGGGTAGAGGCGACGAACAACCGACTCCGGAAAGCCATTCGGGAGGAATGGCTTACACAGCTACACCTCGTAGACCTTCTTCAGCTCACTGGTCGCCCATTTGATGGCATCCCGAGGTGGCGTGCCCTGGATGGCCTTGGCGAACATATCGACGATGATATACTTCGACCACGCCTCGGCGGCCTTGCGGCTCGCTGGTCCTGCATAGCCGAAATGCCGTCCGTACTTGGCGATATCTTTGAAAGGCTCCACCTCGGGGTCCATCTCACTCCACATTTTGTCCTTGGCGAAAATCCTCGTGGGGGCGGTGCTGTAGCCCTGGCCAGCTCGTAGCCACTCCGCATAATTGTCATATTGCATCAGGAACTTGATGAACTCTTTGGCTGCCTCCTTGTTCTGGGAGTAGCTCATGATGGCATTCTCAAAGGTCCCATGAGGATGGTTCCGACCGTGAGGACCGGTGGGGAAGTAGGCATGGTTGGTCACCTTCACGAGGTGGGGGAAGTTCTTCTTCGCTTCTACCCAGATGCTCGCACCGTTGAAGGTGCAGGAGATCTGCTCCGCCAGATAGGCACGGTTATTGTTGGCATCATCCCAGGCCAAGCCCCCTTCATCGCAAGCATCCTTCCAGAAACCTACGCAGAATTCAACCGCCTCGAGCGTCTCTTTGCTGTCCAGCGCCACGGTTTTGCCATCCGCCTCTACTTCCTTGCCACCATAGGCCCACAGCAGGGCATAGCAAAAAGTCGGTGGGTCACCGAGGCTATGCCCAAAGGCTTGCCCGATGGGGTGCCCTTTGGCCTTCAGCTTCTTCCCCGCCTCGCGAAACTGCTGCCAGGTGTCGGGGAACTTGTCGTAGCCCACCTCTTTGAACCAGTCAGTGCGATACGTCGCCGCCGGGGAGACGAATGAGTATGGGACGGCTCGCCAGCTGCCGTTCACGAAGCTATGCGCCTTAGCGAGTTCATGATAGCCTTCACCCTGGCGGCCCAGCTCCTCGGCTAGCTCGTCGACCGGTTCCAGCCCTGCTTCATAAAGATGGGGCCAGTTATGCACTAATTGAATGATGTCGGGACCGGCCTTGCTCTCGATGGCCACCGTGGTACGCGCCTGAATGTCGTTCATGTTAATGGTTTCGAGGGCCACCTTGATACCGCTCTGCTTCTCAAACGCAGCGATTTGTTTTTTGAGCACGGCATCATGGGCCGGGACGAAATTCACCCATTGCAGGAATGTAAGCCGAGTGCCCCGCAACTGCGCCGGGGCCTGCCCCGCAGCGGCAGGATGCACCCCGCCGAGCATGACGGCTCCCGTGCCCAGCCCCGCTAGCTGCAAAAAGGCACGCCGATTCATCGCTTGGGTTCTGGCGCTGTGGCCCAACGTAGGATGCTCCGCCATCGCTCACCCCCTTCGTCGTGTTCACCTCGGACTGTCGCTGCCATGTGGCGCGTAGCTTCGCAGAAAACACTAATAGTGTCAAATCTTTCTAGCGTCAGCGTGCGCGTCGCCATGTGGCGCCGCCGCCGCTGAGCTGATGCCCTCTTGTTGTTGGCCTCAACCAGGTTACACATGCTGCCAGGGGGAGAATGCACCGGGGTCGGTTTTTTTCGGAGACGGAGTGCCCGGCCTTTCTCCCTCTCCCCGCGGGAGAGGGCAGGGTGAGGGGAAGGCGGGAACAGGGAGTGAGCCTGGATTGAGAGGTTGAGGAGGGCGGCTTACGGGGAAAAGCGCCTAGGACTCGCGCAGGATCTCCTGCAGACACAGCAAACGGCTGGGCAACGGGGTCGCCCATAACCATGAGGTCTCGATCCAGAATCCCGGCAGAGCGCTGGAGGCCATCCTGCCCACGGCCATCACCTCTTCGCTGTAGCCGGTTGGGCCCCGGCGGTCGGCGATCACCTGCCGGAATTCGGCATCGATGAACCAGATCTCGGGCACGCCAGCCTCCCGGTAGATGAGGCGCTTCTCATGCAGGTCGTATCGCCGATTGGACGGTGACAGCACTTCGACCACCAGATCCGGTACACCGGCGAATTCTTTCGGTAAAGGAGCTGGCACACGCTCTCGACGGATGAAGAATACATCGGGGGCACATTTGCGGCTGGGGGCAAGATGAATCAGCGAATCGGGACCGAGTATGACGCCTAACCCCTTCGCATCAGCGTAAAAGCTCATCAACCCTCTGAGGAATCCGCCGATGTGGTCATGTTCCATGGATGCTGGTGAGTGCACGATCATCACTCCATCGATCAGCTCCGCCTTGGTGTCTTCATCCACCAACTCATCGAACATCTCCTCGGTGACATCATAAATCTGAATCATGAATGGCAGATCGATGGTCTTAGGACCGCATTTGACTTCGATCATGGCGATTGTCCCCTTCCGCCTAGTGTGCCTCAAACCAGTTACGGCCGACGCCCACATCCACCTTGATCGGCACTGCAAGCGTGATAGCGTGCTCCATTTCCTCAACCACCAGCGGCTTGACAGCCTCGAGTTCTTCTACGGGCACCTCGAACACTAATTCATCATGCACCTGCAAGAGCATTTGGGCGCGGTGCCCCTCCCGTCGCAGCCGTTGCCGGATGTTGATCATGGCCAGCTTGATCAGGTCGGCGCTGCTGCCCTGCACCGGTGTATTGATCGCCATGTTCTCCGCCGCCGCCCGCATGCCCTGATTGTCGCTGAACAGCTCGGGGAGGTAGCGGCGACGGCCCAAAAGCGTGGTCACAAAGCCCTGCTCTCTCGCCCTGCTGATACTGTCCACGATGTAGCGATGCACGCCGGGATAGGTGGCGAAGTAAGTCTCGATGAATTGCTTGGCCTCGTCCAGCGAAATCTCATTTTCCCGCGCCAGGCGCGTTGGACCCATACCGTAGATCACCCCGAAGTTGATGGTTTTCGCCCGCGCCCGTTGCTCTGGGGTGACCTCCTCGGGGGGCACCCCGAAGATCTTCGCGGCGGTGCGTCGGTGGACATCCTCGCCGACGCGGAACGATTCGATCAGCGTGGCATCCTGCGAGAGGTGGGCCAGAATACGCAATTCGATCTGCGAATAATCGGCTGACAGCAGACGGCGATCATCCCCACCGGCGATGAAAGCCTTGCGGATCTCTCGCCCCAGCTCCGTGCGAGCCGGGATGTTCTGTAAATTGGGATCCGATGACGACAACCGTCCGGTCGCCGTCACCGTCTGATTAAAGGAAGTGTGGACGCGGCCATTGCGCGGATTGACCAGTTGCGGCAGGGCGTCGACATACGTCGATTTGAGTTTGGCCAACTGACGATATTCGAGGATTTTGCCGACCAGCGGATGCGCTTTGAATTGCTCCAGCGCCGCAACATCGGTGGAGTAGCCGATTTTCGTCTTGCGCACCCGTTTGACGCCCTGAGCTTTGTGGATCGCTAACTTGTCGAAGAGAATCCGTCCCAGTTGCTGTGTGGAGTTGATGTTGAACACTTCCCCGGCCAACTCATAGATCTGCTGGGTCAGCGCCAGCAGCTGGCGGTCCATATCGCGCGACATCTGCTGCAGCAGTGGCACATCGAGGCAAACCCCCACCCGCTCCATCTCCATCAAGACCGTGATCAGCGGGATTTCGACGTGCTGAAACAGGTCCCAGGTCTCGGTTTCGCGCAGCTTGGCCTCCAACAGATCGCGCAAGCGCCAAGTGACGTCGGCGTCCTCGCAGGCATAGCGCGCCACGGCCTCGATCGGCACGTCGCGCATGCTGCGTTGGCCCTTGCCGGAGCCGATGAGGTCGGTGATGGGGATTTTTTTGATCTGCAAGTATTCCAGGGCCAGGGCATCCAGATTGTGCTGGCGTCCGGAAGGGTTGACGACGTAAGAGGCCACCATGGTGTCGAACTCCACCCCCTGCAGCTCGATGCCGTAGCGGCTCAACACCAGCATGTCGTATTTGATATTCTGGCCGCACTTGAGGATCTCGGGGTCTTCCAAGATCGGTTTCAGCTGGCTGAGCACATAGTTGGTATCGTCGGGCTGGCCATCGTCGGGAAAGGGCACCGGGACGCAATACGCCTCCCCGGGCGCCCAAGCAAAGGAAAGGCAGACGAGCTCGGCGCTCAGCGGATTGAGATCGGTGGTCTCGGTGTCGAGAGCGAAGCGCTGCAGGCCCTGCAACGTCTGAAGCCAGCGGTCGAACTCGGGGCGCGAGCGGATGAGGTGGTAGCCCTGATGATCCGCCGAAGTGTCGGCGGCAATCTGTTTCAGCAGGCTGCCGAATTCGAGATCCTGGAAGAGGGCGGTGAGGCGCTTAGAATCGCGCGGCCGGGGCACCAGGTCGCGCGGGGAGCAGGGCAATGGCACATCGGTATGGATCGTCGCCAGTTCCCTGGACAGGCACGCCAGCTCGACATTGGCGCGGATTTTCTCGGCCACCCCTTTCGGTTTGATCTCGGCCGCTTTGGCCAGGACCGTTTCCAGGTCACCATAATCTTGGATCAACCTGACCGCCGTTTTCTCGCCAATGCCGCGGACGCCCGGGATATTGTCCGAGCTGTCCCCCATCAGCGCCAGCACGTCGATCACCCGCTCCGGTGGCACGCCGAATTTCTGCTGGACGCCCTCGGCGTCGAGGATCTCTTGCTGATTATCGACCTTGCGCAAGCAGTAAATCTTGATGTGCGGTGAGACCAGCTGCATTAGGTCTTTATCCGCGGTGACGAGGAAGGTCTCGATCCCTTCGCGTTCGGCCTGTTTCGCCAACGTCCCTAGCACATCGTCGGCTTCGAAGCCCGGAAGCTCGATGAGCGTCACTCCCAGGGCGTCGGTCACTTCCTTCAGTCTGGACAATTGGGCGCTCAACTCGTCGGGCATCTTTTGCCGTGTCGCCTTATAATCGACAAATCGTTCGTGGCGGAAGGTGGGCTCAGGGGTGTCGAACGCCACCGCGATGTAGTCGGGATGCTCTTGGGCAAGGATGTCGAGCAGCGTGCGGGTATACCCAAACACGGCGCTGGTGTTTTCGCCCTTAGAATTGATCAAAGGGTTACGGATGAAGGCAAAATAAGAACGATACGCCAGAGCCGACCCGTCGATCAGAAATAATCGCGGTGCCTTCGCCATAGTATCTCCTTTGCAGGGCGACTTCCCTTGCTGCTGGCCTCTTGCTCCTGGGAGCCTAGTCTACATTCGGCATAGAGTGTGTTGCCCCTCCATGTTCCGTCCAGTGACCGTTACTATACATGAGGGGAGAAACCGGCTCAACAGACCCTCCCTCTTTCAGGGCATCGGCGCCAAGTTAAGGGGAAGGGAGAGGAATACCAAGCCTGTTCGAGCTCTTCCCCCCTGGCTGGGGAGGATACAGGTGGGGGGTGCGGCGCCGGTATTCCCCCCATCCGACCTTCTCCCGCCAGGGGGAAGGGGCGTCACACCCGGTCTTAGCTAGGCTTCACGCTGCACTTGGCGCTTATGCTCCCTCAGGGTTTGGCGGCAGAAGTTATGATATAGTGCATGTGAAAAACCCTTCCCCGCGCGCGACCGCTTGGCGATGCCATCGCGGCCGGCCTAAGGAGTGGTATGAACTCTCAGGGATCGCCTCTTACCAGGGCGGATAACCTCCGTGAAAGCGCGACACCGGCACCACCCACCCCCTCAAATGGCAGGCATAAATTCAGCCTGGGACATTGGATCATCGTCGGGCTCTTGGTCTTGCCATTTCTCGGCTTAACTTTCGTCTTCGTGGCACCGTGGTTATTTCCAGGGCTGCCGATCGTGCAGGTCTCGGTGACGCCCCCTGAGCCAAAGGAGGTCGGGGAGCGGTTGGTCGGCCCGGTGTTGTATACCCTCAGTGCCCGCGACCCTGAACGCTGGACCTATTTCGATTTCTCACGCGGTTCCGTGGTCGAGGTGCCGCACCAGTTCGTGGTAGATTGGGATCTGGCTTTTCAGCGCCACAAGATTCTCGTCAATGGTGGTGCTACGAATCCGAAGGGCCAAGGCGCCATCCTCAACCTGGGGGAGGTGCCGTTCGAGGCCGTCACGGAGGCGCCCGTGGAAGGTTATGTCGAGGACACGATCGCGACAATTACCGCCGACAGTATCGTGACGGAGAACTTGGCCATCAAATCCTGGTACCACTACAATTGGTTGACCCATGTGCTCCGGCCGAAACCACATGTATACGTGGTCCGCACCGCCGATGGCAAATACGCGAAGATGCGCCTTGTCAGCTATTACTGCGAGGGCGGCCAGGCCTCGGGATGTTTCACTTTTGAGTATGTGTATCAGGGCGACGGCAGCCGGAGGTTGACGGGGATCCACTGACGCCTACGGTTCTCTTGAAGAATGACATCCCACTTCGATGCACCGATGAGGGCTGGGCACACATTATCGAAGAGCCTGGCGAATTGGCGTAGACATGATGAGGCTATCACATGCTAGGCGGCCATACCACGCATTACGGCTCCATCCTGATCGTCGCCGATGACCTGACCGGCGCGGCGGATTGCGCCGTCCAGTTCTGCCAGGCCGGGTTGTCAACAGTGGTACTGACCCGGCTTGGCAGGGCTGATATGGCGAGTACGCGCGCTCGGGTGCTCAGCCTCAATCTGCATACCCGTGCTCTGCCATCGGCCTCGCAGGTGGGCCGCGTGTGGCGTCGCGCGGCGCCGCTGATCGTGCCGCTGGCCCACGAGGCACTGGTCTATCAGAAGATCGATTCGACGCTGCGCGGCCATCCTGCCCTGGAAGTGCGTCTGCTGCTCGATCTGTTGGACCTGCCCGCAGCCATCGTGGCGCCAGCCTTTCCGAAAGTCGGTCGCCAGACGATCGATGGCCTCCATCGGGTACATGGCACGCCGCTGGCCCAAACCGAATATGCCCGGTCGCATAGACGAGGGCAAGCCAGCTCGGCATTACCCGACCTCCTTGCCGCAGCCGGTAAACCGGCACCTGTGCACCTGGCGTGGCGCATCATCGAGCGCGGTAGCCAGGCGGTCGTCGACTGGTTGCGCGTTCATCTCACCGAGCGCGGGCAGCTGATCACGGCGGATGCCGCACACGAGGGTCATCTCGATATTTTGACCCAAGCGGTCCTCACCTTCGAGCGGCGCCTACTGCTGGTTGGTTCCGCTGGCTGGGCCGAACGCCTGGCGTGGGTCAGTCAGGGGCTGCTTATGACAGCCCCCTCTCCGGGCACCCTAGGCGTCGTCGGTTCCTTGAACTCCGTCGCCACCCGCCAGGTCAAGGTGGCCGAGCAGCAGGGGGCGATGGTCATTCCCGCGATGCCGACCGGCGCCATTGGCACGAGGCAGTCTGCGGTAGGGCACGGGCAGATCTCCGCAACAGCGCTTGCCGCTGGTCGACATGTCGTCATCTGGACGTATCCCACCGACCTGGCAGCCGTCTCCGGCCACAGCGGACGGCAGGTCTTACGCACGGTCGCGGCGAGCGTACGGCAGATCCTGTCGACGGAGGGCGTCAGCGGCCTAGTCATCGTGGGAGGGGATACGGCGCAAGCGGTGCTGCGGGCCTTGCAGGCTTCCGGGCTGAGCCTTTTGGGCGAGATCTCAGCGGGAGTTCCCTATGGGCAGATCATCGGTGGTCCGTTTGCCGGCTTGTCGACAGCCACCAAAGCTGGTGGGTTTGGTGCGGACACCGCTTTATGGGATTGCCTGGAGTTCTTCCGTGGGTCACGTCATCCACACACCCCGGAGCGGTAGATGGGCTCTAGCGCTGACCCTCTGGACGCCACACCAGCGGCGAGCGCCAGCCATGTCAGCCGTTGCTAAGCGCTGCCTGCTTCGTTCCCAGAGGGATCGCATCGGCGCCGCAGGATCTGCATGGTGAAGCTGGAAACTGATCGAGGGAAGCTGCGAGAGGTTCTCCGGCTTTCAGATCACCCAGCCACGCCCTTACGCGCACATCCATACCTACAAAGACGGGTATGTGCCCTCACCCCGCCCTCTCCCAGAGGGAGAGGGGGAATAATTCGATGGCATCTTTCGTCGCCTCGGTTACGGTTTGACCGCGCGCACAGAAATCCCCATCCAAATTCACGACGTGTACATCGGAGAAACCGGCGGTCATGAGCGTTTCGGTCAGTCCGTCCTGTGCTTGTCCGGACCAGCGCGTAAAACCGAGCACAACTTTGCCGCCTGGTTTCAATATACGCCCTATCTCGCATAGCCCCGTGACGGCATCGGGCCAGACTTGCATCGAGTTGATCGCCAAGACCTTGTCGAACGTGGAATCCTCGAACGGTAAGCTCTCTACGGAGCCTCGTTGGAGCTCAACCCTTCCAGTTGCCATGGCATTCATGTTGCGGGCTTTGGCCTGTGCCAGCATTTCCTCGGAGGGATCAATGCCGGCGACTCGTCCCGATGAAGCGGCACGGGCCAGCAGTTGGATGCCAACCCCTGGGCCGAATCCAATCTCCCGCACATGGTCAGTCGGCTGAACGTCGAGCAGTTCGATGGTCCGCCGGGCAATCCCTTCGTTCATGCGGGCCATGATGATGCCCCCAAGCCTTCCCAAGGCCCCCGTCGGACGACCAAATGCACGCATGACGACACTCTTGATGAGGCTCATCGCTTGCTGATCGGCCTCCAAGCGGTAGAATACCGACTATATCTGGCATAACCGCATTTGGCTGCAACCTCAGACCCCTATGAGACCGCTGCCCACTGTCAATAGGTAAAGCCGCTGCGTCGGGTGTACGTCATGGGCTCGCCTGGCTGCTGGACGGCGCCAGCGAGAACCTCTGCCAAGATCACCATGTGATCGCCCGCATCCACCATGGTGCGCACTCGACAGTCGAGATAGGCAAAGGCCTCCTGTAAGAGCGGAGCACCGGTCACGCTTGTGGTGACGGCCTCTGCCGCGAAGGGATCCTCATCGAGGCTGAAGCCGCGTTCGAAGCGGGCATAGAGCGCGGCCTGGCGACGCCCCAGGATATTGACCGCCAAGCCGCGCCCCGGCGCGAGCAACGTCAACAGCGGCCGGTGTTTGTTCATGGCGATGGTGATGGCCGGCGGGTCAAAGGCCGCCTGCTGGATCCATGAGCCGACATAGGCCGACCGCACCCCCTCGTGGGCGGTGGTGACGATGAAGATGCCACTGGGAATCATCCCCAGGGCTCGTGCTAACGACTCGTGCGCATGTTCTTCAGCCACAAGGCCCTCCCCGAGCGACCGACCATCTCCTGCCGCCCTGTTCCCCCACTGCTGTCGCTCGCCACTATAGTCAATCGGCCTGGTGACGTCAAAAGAACTTGCCAACGCCCCACTGCGGCGAGGTTGTTGACGATCCCTTGTGAGCTTGTTAGAGTATGACTCCCTTCCATGAGAGACCAAATGATGAAGGGGGAGTGCCAAGAGGGGGAGGGGAACCACCGATGCCAGATGATTGGGTGGTGTTGCGAGAGGATATCGCCCGGGCCCTTCTCGGGGAAGGGCTACGGATTCCAGCCAAGCCAGCTCCACGGAAATTCGTCGAAATCGATCTCGAGAAGGATTCGTTGGCCGATATCGAGGCCAAACTGGAAGCCCTACATCGGCGCCTCACCGCTCAAGGGCTGATGACGACGGAGGAAGGGACAAACCTATAACGCCTTGGCTATAGCCTCTCCCTTCCGTCGCCGGGCCATAGCTCGGATGCCGCGGCGGAGGCGGCGTTCCACGCCAGGCCTTCACACCAGCGCCAACACCTGAGTCGTAGTCTTGAAGTGGAGCTTGGCGACGAGCCGCAGGGCCGGTGTGCCAAAGCGCTTGACGAGAGTTTGCCCGGCTTCGACTACTGCCGCCGATGCTCCTTTCGGGAGCGTCATGCCGAACTGCGCCGAAAGCTCTTCCAAGCGCTCTAAAAACCGCGCCCGCGCCAACACTGAAGCGGCTGCCACTGCCACGTGCACCTCGGCACGGGGCATTTGCAGCAGGGTGATGCGCTTGCCGCGTTCCTGCAGCTTCGACTGCACATAGCGCGGGTCGGCAAACTGGTCGGTGATGGCGCGCGAGCACTCGACGCGCGCCAAGAGGTTTTCCAACACGCGCGCGTGCGCCCAAGCCAGCAGGGTGTTGAGATTTTTGCCTTCCCGGCGGAACTGCTCATAGAGGTCGTTATAGCGCGCCGGGCTGATCTCCACCACGCTGTACCGGTCGCGACAGGTGGCCTTGATTCCTTCGGCAAGCTCCCGACAGCGGTTATCGGACAGCCGCTTGCTATCTCGCACCCCCATGGCTTGTAAGAGGGGGGCGGTGGCTTCATCCACATAGACCCCGGCGCACACCAAAGGCCCGAAGAAGTCGCCCTTGCCAGATTCATCTGTACCGATGCTGGGGAGAACGTCGTCGAGGGCGGTCACGTTAATTGCGCGCCCCCTGGCGGAGGAGTTCGGCGGCGAGCTTGCGCGTGGTCTCGGTGATCACCAACCCACCGGACATACGGGCGATCTCGTCCACGCGCTCCCGTTGGGTCAAGGTCCGGACGGTCGTTACTGTGCGTCCGAGGACGATCTGCTTTTCGATCAAGAAGTGAACGTCGCCGCGGCTGGCCACCTGCGGCAAATGGGTGATGCAGAAGACCTGGCAGGCTGTGGTTAAGGCCTTGAGTTTGCGTCCCACCACCTCAGCTACCCCGCCGCCGATGCCGGTGTCCACCTCGTCGAAGATCAGCGTCGGCACCCGAGCTACGGTGGCGAGGATGCTCTTCAGCGCCAGCATCACCCGCGACAATTCCCCTCCGGAGGCGATTTTGGCCAGCGGACGCGGCTCTTCACCGGGGTTGGAGGTGAACAAGAATTCGACGGTCTCGATGCCGACCGGCGTCAGCTGCACCGGGTCCTCTTCGACGGTGATAAACCCGTTGGGATCCGGCGTGCGGCGGAAGGCGATGGCAAAGCGCGCTGCCCCCATGCTGAGCTCATGCAGTTCTCGCTCGACCGCTTGTTCGAGCGTCGCACCCACGGCCAGGCGGCGCTGACTGAGCTCCAGAGCCTGCTCCCGCACCTGCCGCTCGGTGGCCGCGATCTCGGCACGCAGCGCCTCCATGTTCTCGACCTGGTGCTGTAGGCTTTCCAACTCTTTAACGAGGCTCTCCTGCCGCGCCAGGATATCCTCCACCGTCGGGCCGTACTTGCGCTTCAGGCTATTGATCTCGGCCAGTCGATCCTCGATATCGGCCAAGCGTCCCGGGTCGAATTCGACGCGCGAGGCGTAATCGCCCAGACTGCGACCCGCCTCTTCGAGCTGATACAGCGCGGCGCGGAGGTCCTCCGTCACCGGCTTGAGCGCCGCATCGATGCCGCTGATCTCTTCGAGGGCTCTCAGCACCTGACCGAGCCGGTCGACCAGCGTGTCCTCGCCGGTATACAGTGCCTCGCTGCTGCCCTGGGCCACCTGCAGCAGTTTCTCCGTGTGCAGGAGGATCTGCCGTTCAGCCTTGAGGGCATCCTCTTCGCCCGGCTGCAGCTGTGCCTGCTCGATCTCTTGCCGTTGAAATTGCAGCAGCTCTTGCTGGCGGGTGCGTTCTTCGGCCTGCGCCATCAGTTCAGCCAGGCGTTTGCGGAGCCCCTGCAAGTAATAGTACTGACGTTCGAGCCCGCGCCGTAGCTCCGTCACCCCGGCGTAGGAGTCGAGGATATCGAGTTGGCGTTCGGGGTGCAGCAACGTCTGCTGCTCGTATTGGCCGTGGATCTCGACGAGCCGCGCGCCGAGGAGCTCCAACACCGACACCGTCGACAGGCTACCGTTGATGTAGACGCGGTTGCGCGATGCCGAGATGGCGCGCTTGATCACCAACTCATCGTCGGCCACTTCGATGCCATGGGCGCGGGCGAGTTCGGCGACGTCGTGAAGGCCGCTCAGGTCAAAAACAGCCTCGATGGTCGCCGTCTCTTCGCCGGAACGGATCATGTCGGCCGAGGCCCGTCCGCCGAGCGCCAGGCTCAACGCCTCGATGATGATCGACTTGCCGGCCCCGGTCTCACCGGTGAAGACGTGCAGCCCCTGCCGGAACTGCACATCGATGGCATCGATGATGGCGAAATTCCTGATGCGGAGTTCCTTCAGCACTAGGGAGTATCCCCCCATTTGAGCTTAGTCCGCAGGATCTCGAAGTAATTCTTCCCCGGGCACTCAATGAGCTTCAGCCGCGTTTCGGCCTTACGGATCTCGATGACATCGCGGTAGCGCAAGGCGACGCCCACCTGGCCGTCGAGCGTTACCATCACATCTTCGTTATCTTTGACCAAAATGACCTCGATCTTCACTGTGTCGGGAATGACCAGGGGACGGTTCGTCAGCGTGAAGGGGCAGATTGGGTTGATGATCAGCGCTTCCAGGCTGGGGTAGAGAATAGGGCCACCTGCCGCCAAGGAGTATGCCGTCGAGCCCGTCGGGGTGGAGATAATCAAGCCATCGGCTCGGAACGTGTTGACGTAGACGCCATCGACGTAGGCTTCCATCTCGATAATACGGGCCAAGGCGCCCTTGTTGATCACCACGTCGTTGAGCACCACCGCCTGCGCGATGCGCTCTCCCTGGCGATGCACATGGCAGTTGAGCATGACGCGCTCGCTGACGGTGAAATGGCCGGTCAAGATATCGTCGAGGACCGGAAACAGCTCGCCAATGGTGACCTCGGTCATGAAGCCCAAACTGCCCAGGTTCACTCCCAGGAGGGGTACGTCCTTGCCCTCGACTAACCGCGCTACACTGAGTAGCGTGCCGTCACCGCCCAGCACGATGATCAGGTCAGCGGCTGCTGGAACTTCGTTTTTCTTGTACGTCGAGGCGACGCCGACGATGGCGGCGGTATCGACGTCCATGATGGACTCGACGTCCCGAGCTTCGATCCATTTCAGCAAATCTTCCAGGAGCGGCTTCGCTTCCGCTCGCGGCTTGGCGATGATCCCGATGCGTTTCACACTATCCCCCTTACGGTCGCCCTGGACCTCTACCACACGCACATGGTGGGGAGGCGCACCCAGCTGAGCGCGATTTCTTGAAATCGTATCATACCGCTCTCCGGCCGGGCAAGCGCGTTTTTTGACGGCTTGTGTCGCGCCGCAGTCATCTCCGATCATGCGGCGGAGCCGCCCTCTGTGCCCTTCGACAATGTTTCGCACCCATGTTAGAATGCGCCGTCGATCAGGGAAGGAGGTTGTGTCATGCCCGGGACCCATACCTGCGTGGAACGAGAATACCCTCGCCTGCTTGAGGTGGACCGACTTGGCGTTCGCTTCGGCGGCCTCGTCGCCCTTTCTGAGGTGAGCTTCACCGTGAATCGTGGCGAGATCGTCGCCCTCATCGGGCCTAACGGAGCGGGAAAAACCACCCTGTTCAATGTTCTCACCGGCTTGGTGCGGCCGACAGCGGGGATCATTCGCCTCTGCGGCGCTGATATCACGCAGTTGCGGGCGGATCAGATCAGCCGCCAGGGGATCAGCCGCACGTTCCAATTGACCCGGGTGTTTCCAGGGCTGAGCGTACAGGATAACGTGCGTGTCGGCGGCGTCTTTGGGCGCACCCTCGCGGCGCCGCCGCTGGATGCGCAGGAGTTACAGGAGATCCTCGTCCTGACCGATCTGCTGCCGATGGCGCAGCGACCCGCCAACAGCCTGACCATCGAGGCTCGTAAGCGGTTAGAGATCGCCCGCGCCCTCGCCACCCGCCCCAAGCTGTTGTTGCTCGACGAAGCGATCGCCGGGCTGGCTCTCCCGGACGCCCGCGCCCTGATCGCGCTCATCCGCACTATTCATCGGCGTGGGGTGACGATCGTCCTTATCGAACACATCATGCCGGCGGTGCTCGCACTCGCTGAGCGCATCATCGTCTTACATCATGGGGAGAAGATCGCTGAAGGGTCGCCGGCGCAGGTCATTCACGACCCAGTTGTCGTCGAGGCCTACCTCGGGAGGCCTGCCTCAGCCTTCGACACCGGGTAAAGTCCGCCGCAGTATAAAGATGTGACAAAACAGGCGATCTCGGTCAGAAGCGTTTCAATGACTCCCATCGTGGGCTGGCCCCTGTTTCCTGGGAATCATCCCCGACGCGCAGATCTAACCATACTGTTCAAACCTGAGCGGACCCTGAACACGCCGCCTTTACCCGCGCTGCCGCACCGAGCTGGTTACTGCCACACATCGGCTGCTACCTTCTGTAGAGGCGCTCGCGTCGCTCTTGCGATCTTCTATTTCATCTCAGATGTTTAGTAGCGAGGGCCATCATCGGCATGGCTCTTGCTCCAGAGGCAGGCTGGAGTGAAGACCGTCGGGATTACTCGGCCCCTCCTCACCAACAAATGATGACCTGCCATTCTCACATACCCATGTGACCGAGGCCATCTTCCTGCCACCAGATGCGGAGCCTCGACGCCGCCAGTCCTGAGGAGGGAACCTCGTGGAGAGCACGCAGCCCCATGCACGGTCGGATTTACTCTCAAGCCCCCCGCATCTCGCGGACTTGCCCTCACGGAATAAAGCCGCTCCGCCATGCACCGTCATGGTGTGGGACCCTCGAGGTTCTCGTTATTCACTTATTAGTCATGTCCTCTCGGAATGTAGCGCTCGCCCTCGTCGACTTGAAGGGCTCATCGCCGTCCGACAGGTTGAGCGTTCCCGTTGGTGTCATCTCGCCGTTGTATCCTTGGGCGCGTCCCCGTTCCCGAGCGACGTCGGTTTGCAAGTCGTCCAGGCCTTGAAACACAAGGGGTTCGGGGTCATCTGTTATGAGGACGGCGCGCAGTCTTGGCCGTTGGGCACACGATGCCACGTCTTGCTGGCTGGCTCTCGGTGGTTGCTCGATAGCGCCACCGCCGAATTTGCCCAGGATCTTCGCCAGACGGTTGCGCACCTGCTGAGGGCAGAAAATGCCAGACGAGATGAAGAGGACAGCATGAAAGGTCTGATGAGAAAGCTGGGCGTGGTCGGAGAGAGCCAAGCCATGCTTGCCGTGTTCCAGACGATTGTGCGGGCCAGCCCGCTGAGTGACCTGCCGGTCCTGATCACGGGTGAGACGGGGACGGGCAAGGAGGTCATGGCCCGTGCCATCCATCAACTGGATCCTAAGCGACGCAACGGACCCTTTGTGGCCCTGAACTGCGGGGCGATCAGTCCTGGCCTGGCGGAGAGCGAACTCTTCGGCCACCGACGCGGCGCGTTTACTGGCGCGGATCGGGATCGTAAAGGCCTGATTCGCTCAGCCGAAAACGGCGTCCTCTTCCTGGACGAGATCGGCGAGCTCGACCACGCCCTGCAGGCAAAGCTCCTGCGGGTCCTGCAGGAGAAGCGCGTCCTGGGTGTGGGGGAAGACCAGGAGGTGCCGATCAGCACGCGGGTCGTCGCCGCCACGAACCGGGACCTGGATGAGCTGGTGCGGCTGAGGAAGTTTCGTGCAGACCTCTTCCACCGCCTCAATGTCCTGTCCGTCCACCTCCCACCTTTACGTGAGAGGGTGGCAGACGTGGGGCCGCTGATCGAGCATTTTGTGGCGAAATATCGGTTTTTAAGGCCATCAGGGGCTTTTGCCGTTGCGCCTGATTTCGTCGATGCTCTCATGCAGGTCGAGTTGCCTGGCAATGCCAGGCAGTTGGAGAACCTGGTGCGGGAAGCACTGGTCCAGAAGGAAGACGAGACAGCCCTCAATTTGCGCGACCTTCCCCGCGACATCTGGCAGCAGCTGTCGGCGCGCTGGGAACGCCCCTCCATCCCGTCAGACCCAGCCGACGTAGGCACGGACATCCAGGTGTCCGCGCTGGAACCCTTGCGGCATGATCTCCCTGCCTCGATGCTAAATGTCTTGAACCTTAATGGCTGGAACCTGTCGCGATCCTTGCAGCACTGCGAGAGGTTATTGCTCGAAGCCGCGTTACACAAGGCGCAGGGCAATCAGTCGCAGACGGCTCACCTCCTCGGCATCACCCCACGCAGCGTCTACAACAAAATTCACAAACACCAACTGCCGCATTAAATCCGCTCTGTCCAAGCCTCGCATCCGTTGGTGCCGGGCTTTGCCCTGGTCAGGAGGCGGAATGCCCTTTCCGGCATCGCGCCGCCATCCTTCCGGAAAACCCTTTCCACATCGCGCTGGATGAGTGGGTGCGTCGGTCGGGCACATGCCCCGAACGCCTTTACTGATGCCAGGTTCGGCGGGGAGCGGCGAGATCCTCAGCCGTGGCATCTGACTTGCGAAGCATCCCCTGTAGTTCCAAGGATCAGCACCTGATGCAGAGAGACGTAGAGAAAGGATAAGGCGCATGGAGTTGAGAGACCGGTGGGTCCATTTCAGAGTCTGCGACGTCTACCATCCAGATCCCTCCCAGGTGCTCATGGACCTACACGGCCATGAGGTCCTTCTGGGCAAGGTCATCGACCTTTCCGACAGCGGGATGCAAGGGGAAGTTTTCGTTGTGATCGAGGTGGACGGGCTTGAACAGGCCGTAATCGTGCCTACAGAGCGGCTTCTCGGGATCTTGTAACGGAACGTTGCCATGAGACGATACATCGCGCCACCGCTAATGCCACCGCAAATCTACCTAGGCCATATCCCGAAGGGCTATCTGGGAACCAAGCGAACCGTCGAGCACATCACGGCGTTGATCCGAGCGGGAGCGAAGGATTTCTATGTCCGTCAGAAGGCCATCGACATCTTGCTGGAGAAAGGGGTCACGCCCAAGGACTATCGGGGAGAGATCAAGGCCCTCTTCGAATGGGTGCAGCACAATGTCCGTTACACCAAGGACCCCTTCCGGGTGGAGGTGCTGCACTCCGCACGGCGCCTGCTCGAATTGCGCGCCGGCGATTGCGACGATATGACCATCCTCTTGGGCTCCATGTTGGAGGCCATCGGGCATCCGATACGGCTGGTACTGACCGGGCCCGATCCACTGCGGCCACGCTTGTTTAGCCATATCTACCTGGAGGTTTTTCACAAAGGGCGCTGGATTGCGCTGGACGCCACCATGCCCTACCCGATGGGCTGGGCGCCGCGGGCCATGGTGAAAAGAATATTCGCGATGGAGAGGGGGCGAAATATGGTGTCTCAGGATCTGGAGCTGCAAGGCCTTGGCGCTGCCGCGGCGGTGCCGGACTGGCTGAAAGGACTGATCCGGACGGTGCGAAGCGGGGCCATACAGCCCCAGGATACGCGGGTAAAGTCGTTGTGGGACTTATTGAAGCAACGGCGATTGTTGGATCAAAGCCCGTGGCTTAAGGCGGTGCTGCAGCGCGTCTGGAGCCGGGGGCTGTCCGCTCGTCCTCATCCGCGCACAGCGCGTCGGATCGTGAACAGGTTGCAGCTGTGGGGGATATGGCCACCGAGGTCGGTGAGCGCGGCACCTCCTCGCCCGGCCACTACGCGCCCTTTGGCTCCGGTCCCCGTGCAACCCGTGCGGCCGGTGACGGTAAAGCCGGTCGGGTCAGTCAAACCTGTCACTATGCAGCCGGTACGCCCGGCGCCCATGCAGTCAGGATCGCCAACGGCGGTGCGGCAATGAGTGCGGACATGCAATGCCAATGCGCAAGGCGCTGGGACGACGGTCACACCGCGTCGGTCGGACAAACCCTCGACGCCGCCCGGAAGCGGGGCGTGCGACAAGGGATAGGCCTATACCAGGCATTCAACCGCTTTGGGCCGTCCCGAGTGGTGCGGATTTCCCACCCCCGCGTCATCCCGCCCGTGGTCGTGGAGCTGGGCGAGTTGGTGGGGCTGATCTATCGCTCCGACAAAGGGCGACCGGGTCGGCCACGCATCTATATCCACTTCATGGAGAACCCGCCACGCCTGGTCTGCAACCCGGAAGGGACGCAGCTCTATGTCGTGGGCGGGAGTTATCGCGTCACCCCGCAAGGGATCGAAGGCTGAGGAGAGGCACATGGCAAATCCTTCGTCGCCCCAATGTCAATGCCAGCAGAAACAGGGGGATGCAATGAGAAAAGGCCAACAGCTCGGATTGGATGAGCTGCTGATCGTCAACCCTAGCCCATCGGGGACAGCAGGCCTTTTCCTGGGCGAGGACGGCACCTTATATCAGGTGCAAGGCATGGGCGAGGGAGCAGAGCTGCAAGGCATGGGGCAATTCTTTCTGGGCGAGGACGGCATGCTCTACCAGGTGCAGGGCGAGGGGGCGGACGGTTTGGGTGAGGCGGAGGCTCATGAACTTGGCCGCTACTTCCTCGGAGAGGACGGGACGCTTTATGAGCTTACTGGATAGACAAGCCAACGGTCTGAAATCGTCAACATGAAGACGGTTGAGTTGATTATTCACCAGTCACGGCTGATTGAGACAAGGAGACTATCATGGCAAAGGTTCAAGGCGTTAAGGAAAAACTCCATTCACCCATTTACGATGCTTTCTTCGTACCCGAGCCAGGGACGTTCCAGAGTGCGATGACGGACCCCAGGGTGATACGGTTCTTCGTGGACGTCCAAAACAAGACCAAGCTGGAAACGAACCTGCAGGCCTCGGGTGTTTTGCCCAGTCTGAACACGTTCGAGGCGCGCGCGTTACGAGTGGTCGTCTCCAACCTGCGATTCGACCGTACTAAACCGTATGACGAGGGAATAAAAAGCAATCTTAATGAAAGTGAGATCTTGGCGGACCTGATCTACAACTCGGTGACCTCGTTGATTGTGGGCGAGAAGATCATGATCGAGATGCCCACCTACTGGTTCCCGGCCGGCGCTGGAGTCAGTCCAGGGTTCCCGACCGTGAGTAGCCACGGCGAGCCTGATCCAATGGCCACATTCCGCTTCGCCGAGCCGGTCCTCATCGAACCGCAGCAAAACTTTCGGGTGGAAATGTTGTTTCCGCGGGGCGTGCCCGGCCAGGGGACTACACCTAGTCCAGCTGAAGTCACAAAGCTGGCTAACGTGACGGGGCCACTGCGGGTTTGGGTCGTGCTGGATGGCTATCTGACGCGCGATGTTCAGTAACCGGCGTAAACCAGAGGGAGGCAAACCATGCGGTACTTAAGTGAAGGCGATGTGACCCAGATGATGGGTATTGGCCACCTCGGCGAAGTCCGCCAAGGCCCGGATGGGAACCTGTACCAATGGGTCGAAGGTATCGATGGGCTGGGCAACCCCATTGGCTTCTGGCGGGGGCTGCGCAAGCGACTCAAGAAGGTCGTGCGTCGGGCGCTGCCGCTTGCTCAAAAATTCGCGCCGTTTATCCCAGGCGCGTCCGCGGCGCTGACAGTGGCCACACCATTCCTGAAACAGGCGGGTGTCGCCGGCTATGGCGGCCTCGGTGCTCTCTACGAGGCGCCCGACGGCAGTCTCTATCAGGTTCAAGGGCTGGCGGAGGATGAAGAGCTTCGAGGCATCGACGAGGATGACATGACCCAGATCATGGGCGTCGGCTATGTCGGCGAGGTGCGCCAGGGGCCGGACGGCAATCTCTACCAGTGGATGCAGGGCGTGGACGGTCTGGGTAATCATGTGGGCTTCTGGGGGAAGCTGCGTCGGTTGGCACGCAAAGCTCTGAAATACCATCCAGTAGCGGCGGCACTGAGGGCAGCGAGACCACTGGTGCGACAGGCACTGCCGATTGCCCAACAGGTGGCCACAGCTATTCCCGACGGCGCCTCAGCGCTGACAGCGGCGACCCCGATTCTCAAAGAGGTAGGAGTCGCGGGTTATGGCGGACTTGGCGCTCTGTACCAGGCACCCGACGGGACCCTGTACCAGCAGGTCCAGGGCCTGGCGGAAGATGAAGAACTCCAAGGCATTGATGAAGACGAAGAACTGCGAGGCCTGGATGAAGACGAGGAGCTCCGCGGCTTTGGTGAGGATGAGGAGCTCAGGGGCTTGGATGAGGACGAGGAGCTAAGGGGCTTTGCCGAGGATGAAGAATTGCGCGGTCTGGAAGAGGACGAAGAACTTCGAGGTCTGGAGGGCTACGTTCGGGACCCCGGCACCAGTGGTCTGGAAGCTTACGTGCCTCAGACGCCACCGCAGACCCGCTGGTTCACGGCACCGGCCCAACCGCCCGATGTGTGGAAACCGCTGTGGTAGACCGACGCTGAAGGTCTCGTCACTGACATGTCATGTCTGCCCGCCCGGTGTGGCACGTCTGAGCTGGGAGGGCAGACCACTGGATCATAGGAGGTTATGCGTATGCGCTCTGGCCTCGGTCAAGTCCAGGAAAGTGTACCTGCAGCACAGACTACGCCACGCAACGGCGCCCCGCCCACGGTTAAGGAGATTCCCTACGACTACGTCGCGACATTTACGCTCCAAGGCAAACGCGGCAATCGCGTACAGGATGTGATCAACATCAGCACCGATGGCGCCTTTGTCGCGGTATCCATCGGCTACAGCTTCATCCCCGAGCTGACGAAGCACATCACTATCACCAAGCCGAGTAACCCCAACGGAACCGGGAGCGTCGTATGGAGCCTGAATGGTAAGGGCGATCTGCAGGATCCCCCGGGGAATTTGGGAGGTATCGACGTCGATTTCCTGTTAGCTCAAGGATCGGCTCAGCCACTGCCTCAGGCGGAGGATCGTCTTGTGAATCCAGTCGTACTGCTGCAGTGCCTGCTCGTGCAGACGTGCGGCATTAATTTTAAGTACAGCATCACTGATAGCGGCAGTGGACGCGAACTGCAGAACCAGCCGATTCATAACATCGCTGGGCTAGGCAAAGCCGATGGTGAGCGACCGTTCCGGCCTCTTGCCAAACCGATGCTCTTCATGCCGCGCTCGACCATCCGCATCGAAATCGAGGAGATTTCGGAGGGATTGCTGTATAAGGACAGTCTTCTCTATATCGTCTTGCACGGCTACAAGATGCTTAATTATGGGACTGGACTGCCATGAACACCTGTCATATCTGCGGGATTCCGTCGGATGCCGGCTTCTTCGACGCATCGAGTATTAAGGATGCACCCCCGCCGGGCCAGGAAGTCGTCCTGGCCCGCTATGAGCTGCACCGCAATTACTGCGGCATGTTGCTGTACTTTGCCCAGTTCACTGACCAGTATGCGGGTGATCCCACCGAGGTAGACACCCCCGGCTATCAGTGGCAGATCCGCTGTAATGGCCAGCCGCGCGATCCCTACCTCACCTTTGCTCACATCATCAACCCCTGGGGGCTGTCTGGCTTCCCCGTGTATCTGCGGTTGGACGAGGGATGCATCCTGGAGTTCGTCGTTCGAAATGTGGGGGGCAACACTCAACGCACCTTGACGAAAGTCGGCGGGCGCCTCCTGGGGCGCTACTGGTACAACACCATCTACGGCGGTGCGCCCAATCCTTTATAGGACGCTGAGGCAGGAGGGGGATGAAGCTGCAAGGGGGAGGGCTGCGCATGAGACGGGTGGCGCGCTTGGTGCAGGTGCATGCCAATGACCTGCCGAGCTTGGCGTCGGCTGACGGGCTGGCCCAGGACGCGATGCCGCATGAGCTGGCTGGCTATATAGTCGAGCAACCCGCGTCGCCTCTGCCGCGAGGCCAGTTCAGGGCATCAGCCTATCTGGTGGTCGTAGTAGGGCCAGGCGCTCAGCCAATGACGCGCCTGGCTGTGCCCATGCAGTCGCGCTATGACGCAGCGGATCATGAGTGGCTTGCCAGGGCTCGCCCCAAGGCGTGGCGACTCCGGCCCGTCGGCCGGCTCGTGCCGGTGGCAGCCCGCCACCCGGAGCCCAAGACGCCGCCCACGGTCCAGACCCTCCGACCGGTGCGCGGCGGCCAGACCTATCGGATTACCTCTCCGGCGGCGTGCGGAGTGGTCAGGCCTGAACTGGCCGAGGCGCTGGAAGCCGTCTTCGAGCGCTTTGCCCGCGAGCATGGCATCACGTTTGAGAAGCCATTGGAGATCCGCCTCTCACGAGGATTTAAGGCCGGCTCGCACGGCCACGGCGAGGGCCGTGCCGCCGACATCGCCGTCGTGGGCGGCAAGGCCCTGTTAGTGTGGAAGCAGGAGTGGGAGCAGGCGGTCGCTGCCGCCGAGAAACTGCCCGATGCACAGCAGCGGGTAGAGGCGATCGCGGCCGAGCAGCAGCGCAACTTAGGCTATGCGCTGTACAAAGCCCTGCAGGAGCACGGCGGCTGGCGGGTGAACCAGGAGGGCTGGCGGCCCTACCGCGGCGTCATGCAACTGTTCGGCCCGTGGACGGCGACGGAAGGGCCATGGAAGACGCTGCAGATCAAGGCCCCGAATGCCTATCAGCGCCAGCGCCTGGCCGACCAGCGTTGGGTGTTTCAGGCGCATCAAGGCCATATTCATGTGGCACGATAGGCTGCGAGACCTCGTAAGCAGAAGGAGGCCGACGTGTACGTGCGGACACGTGAAGCGTTGGGGCCAGTCCCGACTTCATACCTTTGTGATTCTTCGATAAATGGGGTCGGGGAGTATGTCTTAGGTCAGGTCACGCCGGACCGCGCGTGCCTGTCGGCACTCAAGTGTGTGCCGCACCAACACGTACTCCGGACCTGCGCCGACGGCAAGTCGTTCACCAGCGCCGCGAGCCCGACGACGATGACGCGCTCGGCGATGAACCCCGGCTTCTTCAGAGCGGACGGCTTTCACGAATTCGACACGGTGCTCCATGTGAAGCTACAGAATCTGCTCCTCAATACGCCGAAGTATGCGGTCATGCTAGCCGACGAGAGCAAAAAGAAACGCGGTCCAAGCGCTGGCGACAGGGTGAGAGTGGCGCTGGTTGACCTCACCGGCGACAAAATCTGCAAGCCCGGCTACGCCGATTGGGGCTCGACGTTCCCCATCACCGGCGGGAGCACTGTGAAGATCGCGATGCTGTACGCCGCGCACCAGCTCCTTTTCGACCTCAACGAGATGGCCCGCACCGGCGGCCTCAACACCGCCGCTGACCTGAAGAAGAAGGCCGACGAAGTTTGGTCTCAGCTGATCTGCCCGCCCGACCTGGACTGGCTCGTGGAGTTCGACCAGACGGGGACGACCGTCCGCGCCAAGGCTAGCAAGAACCTCGACTTGCATCTGAAGCAGATGGTGATTAGAGCTTTCTCCCCAGCGAGCGTGACGCGCGCCAACCAGCTAATCATCCGTCTCGGCTTCGAGTACATCGCATCGGTGTTGTGGCAGTCTGGCCTGCGCCGCTCGCGTGGCCGAGGCTTGTGGGTGCGGAACACCTACGCGCAGAAAAAAATATTGGCGAGGATGACCCCCAAATGCCACTACAAGACGCCCTACCAGACGCGTGACGGAGAGGGGTTAGAACGAATAGTGTGGTATCAGGACCCGACGGACGATATCGAGTTCAGACTGACGGCGCTCTCGGTGGTCACGTTCTTCACGCTGCTGGCGCAACGCCGGCTTGTCAACGAGTCCGCCTCCGTGGCGATGGAAGCCTTGCTCAAGCAAGGCTGCATCTTCCCCCTCGATCCGTTCCCGATTCCGGGCGTCAAGGTTCGCGCCACCAAGTGCGGACTCACCTCGGACGTGATGCACGTTGCGACGCTGCTTGAGTCCGCATCCGGTAACCGTCGCTATGCGCTTGCGGTCTTGATGCTGCGGAAAAATGAACCTGGATGGAAGACGAAGGCGTTCCTGAATAGTTTCGTCAAAGACGTGGACAAGCTGATTATTCGCTAGGACGAGGAGAGGACTCATGTACATTCATCTCGGGCAACCGACCCACACGCCGGCACCACCAAAAGGGATCGTGCTTCCGCCCCTGCCACCGCCCGCGCCGGCTCCGGCCCAAGGCGCGCAACCCATTCGCCTCCCCCCCGTGCGGCTTACTCGAGTGGCCGACACACGGTTGGCGCCGTTCGCGTCCATCTGCCGGATCGTCACGCGGACCGTGAAGGGCGGCGAGTCCTACGGCACCGGCATCCTCATCGGACCGTATCACGTGCTGACGTGTGCCCACGTGATCTTTCCCCCGGAGGATCCGCTCAGCAAAGAGATCATCGTCTTCCCCGGGCAGAACGGGCCGGACTCCCACTGTCGCGTAAAATCCGATGGCTGGGCCGTAAGTCCTGCATATCGCGGGAACAACTGCAATACAGCGGGTGAGGATTACGGCATCATCAGACTGTCGTGCCCGATGCACCCAGGGTTCGTGCCGCTCAGGGCCTTCGACCCCACGGCACTCGGCGGTGCGACCGTCAGCCTTGCCGGCTATCCCTGGGGCCGATCGGAGAAAGCGCGGCACATGTATTTCAGCCGTGGCACGATCATGGGTGGTATCCCCCTCACACGCTGCACTGGGACCCTGGCGAAAACTAACTTGCCGAACGACGCCCGCCCCGTGCCGATCACGCCCACGACCAGCCTGATCGCCCATGACCTCGATACCGCGCCATCGCAGAGCGGGGGGCCCATGTGGATCGTGCAGGCTGGTGGGCGATTCCTGATCGCTCTCCACGCGGGCAGAATCGCTAATAACCGATTCGGCAAGGCCGTGCTACTCAGCGAGGCCGTCCGCCGTCGCGTAGCTGACTGGATGACCCGCACGTTGCCGCCCATCCAACGATAGGCGGAGGGGGATCGCCATGTACATATTTGACCGGCGCTATTCAACCTTCCTGGGAGACGTCAATCAACCTACTTCACAGGATGCCGTTAATTTCCTCCGGGCCGGAGGTGAAATTAAAAAGCAATTGGAACGGAATTTCATGGCAGACGATGTCACAGGATATCTTGATCGTCGGGGTAAGCTGAGACAGGCATTTGAGTCAGTACCAAAATCGTTTGCGAAACACCTAGTAGATCAACTGATGGATAAAAATGATCCGCTGGCAAAACTCTTTAACTACAAGATAGCCCGGCAAACACGAAACAAAATGATCTCCATACTGCTGAGAAAGACTGGTGAAACTAACTAGCTGTGGAGCACCGTCAGTTCCCTCTACATGAGAGACCGAGATTATGTACATCAGAACATTAGGTCAATCGCCTTACCAATCGGAGGCCGCCGCGCGGCAAGCGGCTCAGGAGTTATTTACAAAATACGAATCGGACTGCCGGGGGATTGATGTATTAAAGCGTTTGCGAAAAGAAAAGCATACTGCCTACGACGAGGCGCTGTTGCTGCGAAGGAGAATTAATGAACTGCCAAAGTTGTATCAGGATAAGGCCGAGCTAGACCGGCGCGCGCGGATATGGCGAGACAGCCCAGAAAAAAATAGAGTTTTTTCAGATCCCGTTCTCGAACGTCGGCGGATCGCGGAGTTTGTCAGCAGAACGGGCGCGTTGGCGCCAGAGGCATACAGGATAGAACTGGCAAAGCTCCTGGTAAGGCTCGGCTATCCACCGAACTATTATCTGAGGGATCTGAACAGTGAATTGCGTCGAGCGAGGTGCGAGGAGAGCGTGAACAATTTGCGGTTCGCTTTTCCGTGTGGTGGCCTGGAAGTGGATGATCCGAAAGCCATCAGTGGACAGGTGGCCGATCACTATCTGCGAACAGAGCTTGGCATCACACTCAGCAATCAAAAGATTCCCTGCAGCGTATCTGGAAGGAGGGGCTTTTGCGACGTCCATTTCCCCCATGGCATTACCATCCGAGTGAACTTCAGTAAGGTTCCCTACATGCTCACCGCTGTTCAGGTAGCACCGAAAGTGGGGCCGCTGCGCGAATACAGCTATTCGTGTTTTGGGAGAAAGGTCAATCTCAGTTGACCAGCAACTCCGTAACAGATACGGCTGCAGTAACGGTTCAGCCACCATTCGGCTGTCTGGCTAGCGAAGGTCCACCTTTATGTATGTCTATGATCGTAAATTGTCAGATGCACGGTCTCTACTTGAGGAACAGCCCTTCACCTCGCGGACTGTTGGGCGCAACTCTGATTACCCTGATCAAGGTGTAGGCGGGTTCTTGCGGCGCGTCAGAACCAACAGCACGTCCATGTGGGCACATGAAGGGTTGGGGCGAGGTCCCACGGCCCTGCCCCCAAAATTCCGTTGGGGAGACAAAACTTTCAGCACCAATATGCAGAGTTCGTTCGATAAGGCCATACATGCCGTCCGAAATGACGCCTCGTTTAGCCATCTACCCGATGTGCGCACCGTTCCGATAGCGATAATGGCACTAGACCGCAATGGCGGTCGTCCGGTCGCCGGACAGCGTGAGTTCGAAATGTTCTATTCGGGCAGTCTGCTCAAGGTTGTCGCCATGTATGCGGCCTATCAATTGCGAGTAGCCGTTAACGATCTCGCGCCGACGCTTAATGCGACGGTCAATACGACGGACAAACTATTCCAGACGATCAGCAATACATTCGATAAACAGATCGACGAAAGCGTCCCGCGGATCCGCCTGGCTCCTGGCATCACTCCCGCGATGAAGATCCCAAAGTACAAGACAATCTTCCAAGCGGAGAAGATCGGAGGTGTTTGGAGGTTCAAGTTCAACGAGACGGGCGGCGCTAACAATGTCGCGGGCCAGTTGCGCAGGATGATCGTGGGCAGCCATAACGAGCCGGCCGGCTTTTGCATTCGGGCTCTCGGCTACAGTTGGATCAACGGCGTGCTGCAGGCGGCCGGGTTCTTGCGCTTTGGCTTCCCGGGAAGTGAGGGCCTTTGGCTGGCGGGGGATTACGGACAACAGAAGACGGTCACGATACCAAGTGTGAATGACGGGGACGTGAAACAAGCTGCGACATGCTTTGATATGGCCCGGCTGTTTGCTCTGCTACATGACAAGAAGCTGGTGAGGAACACTGCCCATTACGCCACTGCACTGTCTGGCAATGACGAGATGCTGAACCTGCTGAAAGACGCGGTAGACGACCCAGGCGCACCGTCTCTGCTCAAGCGGGTCCCCCACTCGTTTGTCGTTAGGTAGGGTAAGATCGGCGTCGGAGAACTCAAGCGCGGGGGCTCCTGCATGAATACAAACCGGGATCGTTGCGTCTACTCGGAGGCTGCCATCTTGCAGCATCCTCCAACTAGCCGGAAGTTCGTGGTGGTCTGGCAGAACTTGGCTTATTTGCGGGCCCACCCCTCATGGTGGTCAGACGGGCTGAAGCGGATCGTCGCCCTCATTCAGAAGACCATGGACGACTATAAACCTTGACGCCCAAGCCCTCGAGCGGGACGGGGTATGGGGGAACGCGCGAGACGGGTTATTTGAGGCTGTGAAATGGAGTCCCAAACAGATTTGAAGGAAAACCAGAATGTATATTCGCGAATACGAAACGAAAATAGGAGAGGCGCTCAGACCCCCATTATCATCGTCGTTTCCGCAGGACTGCCAGACGCAGATGAAGGGTATAAGGGTCGCCGTGGTGGGCGGCGGTATGGCCGGCTTGATGGCTGCCCGCCTGCTTGGCCAACAGGGCGTCAACGTGAGCGTGTATGAAGCGCGCCCGCAAGTGGGCGGACGCGTCTTGAGCAACACGACATTCAGCAATGGCCGCATTACGGAGGAAGGTGCCGAGCTCATCGGCTCCTTTCACACAACATGGCTAGGTCTCGCGAAGGAGTATGGGCTGGCCCTGATCAGCAGAATGGACCCGGACCTCTATGAACGAGCGGGCCTGCGCGTGAAACTCAGGCTGGACCGGGACTCGACCAAAGACTTGCCCATGGTCAAGATCAACGAGCTCGGAAAGGATATGGATGTGGTCCTGGAGAGGATCGCCCGGGACGCGAGCCAGATCCGGGATGAGTCTCAGCCATGGCTGGATCCCAGTCTGAAGGCCTACGACAACATGTCGGTCGCACACGCCCTCGAAACGCGATACCAAGTCAAGCGGGACTCACTGCTTTGGAAGGCGTTCGAGTTTAAGCTCGTCAACGACGAAGTCGCTCCGCTGGACCAGATGAACTTCCTCGGGCTGCTGTGCAAGGTGAAGGGCGGACAGAGCGTGCGGTTCAGTAATGATGACCCTCAAGGCAGAGCCCGTCTGATGAGGTATTGGTATGAGCTGGAGATTTTTCGCTGCGCCGACGGCTGCCAGACGCTGGCGAAGAAGATAGCCGAAGAGATCCAGACCAAGTACGGAGCTAAGCTGCTGCTCAGCACGGCGGTCACAAGCATCGATATTCATACCAAAAAATGTGCCTACACGGGACCCCAAAAAAATAGTGGGGCTCCGAACAGACCATGTGTGGTGCTGGGATCCAGAAAGGTCATCAGCCCTGACGGAAGCCTCTCCAACCAGAAACCAGATTTCACTCCCTATCACTATGTGATCCTGGCGACCCCGCCCAGCGTCTGGAAGCGCGTGAAGATCATAGCGGATGGCAAACCCGCGCAACCCGCGGATGAGCTCGGCCTGATGGGCATGAACCCCGCCGTGAAGTTCTTCATCGACGTGAAGGAACGCTTCTGGATCAACGAAAAGCCACCCGCCGCCCCTTATGGCGGCTCATTGACGCTAGGCCAGGTCTGGGAGGGCACCGATAACCAGACACGGAAAGTCCTAGTAAAGGTGCCCAACCCTCGGGGGGGAGTCCTCGAAGTGAAACAGGGGGTCGTGCTTAGCGTCTTTGCCGGCCCAATCATCCCTTTCGACCCACGTCACCCACGCGGCCCAGGACGCGCGCCCAAGCAAAAAGAGTGCGAGAGAGAATTGCTCAAGCTCTATCCCGACTACAAAAAGAATCTGACCAAGGCCCCCCTTTTCAGCAACTGGCCGGAGGTGCCCTTCATCGAGACCGGTTACGCGTCACCGCAGATAGGCAAGCTCTTAGAAATTGGCGAGAAGCTCAGCAAGTCGTTCCACGACCTGCTGTTCTTCGCCGGAGAACACACGCGGATGGACTTCTTCGGCTACATGGAGGGTGCGTTGCGCTCGGGTGAAGACGCGGCGAAGAAACTGATGCTGCAATCGTGCGGCCTACTGAAGGAGCCTGCACCTGCGTCCCCCAGTCCTCGGGTGCGGACCGCCAGCGCCGCGCCGATCCGCGCAAAAACGGCTCTCTAGCATGAGATCTAAATTTCTTTCGAAAAAGGGTCGGAGTGAATCTTTCCGTAACACGCTACTTACAGGAGGAATACGATGGCTACAGTTTCTATCACATCAAATGACGGCAAGCTTGACCCTGCATCCGCGGTTCTGGAGGTGAGTGCTACAAACCCGGACTATAACCAACCGGTACTGCGTATCAAACAAGCAGGTGAACGCGGGGGCGCGGCCTCGATTCGGATCGATGACCCGAATCCTGACATCGAGTTCGTCGAGACGGGGCTAACAGGTCCTGATCCGGCGCCGGGAAGTTCGAGATCGCCGTTCAGGCGGACCGGCTCCAGATCAATGGCCGCAGGGCTGCGGTTAACCCCGCTGGGATAGGCTTCGATACCATGGTCGTGTTTCAGCGGCCGGCTGGGGGAGGCAATATCGAGATCGAGTTCAAGAAAGCCACCCAATTTGGGAAGTTTGGCGAAGGACAGGGCGCCATCGTGATGGCTAATGCCTCGCTCACCCCCTCAGCGAATGTGGCTGCCGCCGGGATTATGTATGTCGAGGACGGGGCGCTCAAGTATCGGGGCTCGAATGGCACGGTGACAGTGATCGCACCGGCCTAAGAGATTGCCTTCACCGAAGAGGAAATGCACGATGAGTAACAAACCGAGAGAGTCTCGTAATGAAGTATCTTCTATCGCTCAATGCCACGCTCACTTCATCTGGCCCCTCGGCAAGAGCCGCACCACGCCAGACGAAATGAACACGTCCTACGGTCCGCGTATCGACGCTGATCGCTGGGACTTCCACGACGGCATCGACCTGCCGGCTGCTGTTGGCACACCGGTCCATGCCATGGCGGATGGCGTGGTGCATCGCGCCGGGCCGGCAGATCAGGGTTTCGGCTCCACGCATGTGCTGCTCAAAGTCTGCGACCCGACGGATGGACAACATGACCTATTCCTCGTCTATCTGCATCTCGACAGCATCGCGGAGGAGGTGATTCCAGGGGCCCAGGTGCACCAGGGCGACGTGATCGGCGCGGTGGGTCAGGAAGATGTGACCTATCCCCATCTTCATTGCGAGTTCAGGAAAGGCGGGCCCCAAGAAGATCGCAGCGTTCACCCGCTGCACTACCTGCCCTACCTCAACACCGCTAACTTCGCACAGCTCCGTCTGGATCGCTGTAATTTCTACCGCGCCAATGGCGACAAGAGGGCGGTGAGGCTTTGCTTTGACACCCTGGACCGGCGGGAGGGCGACTTGCAGGCCGTTGATGTGGAATTGCGGGGCGACGGCATCGAGCCCCGGAAGCTGCACGTCGACTTCGATGACCGGGACACCATCGTGAGCGACAAGGGAGATGAACACGCTTTCAAGAACGGCATCGCCGTGGAAGGCTACCAGAAATCCAACCTGAAGGGAGATGGGTTGAGCGATCTGCACTACGGCGTGCTGGTCAAAGACATCGCTCCGGAATACGAGTGCGTGGTGCTTCAAGTGCTGGATGTCAAGCACGGGGAACCGAAAAGCGCTGAGTTCCCTCTGCCCATACTCGAAGCCGACGAGAATCCCGTCAACAGCCATGCGGGTTTTGAGGATGGGGAAGCTTTTCCGCCGCAGGGTTGGGACCTGAGCGTCCTGCCTGGCAATGTCTGCGAGCCGGATGAAGCCGCTGCCTTTCAAGATAAGCGCGGCCTGCTCTGTCAGGACCTCGGGAGTTCACAAGGGACGCTGATCCGGGCCGGGCTGCGCTTTGCCTTGCCCGCCGGCCGCGTGTCCGTCGGCAGCTTGCAGGGGACACTGATCCGTGCAGGGCTCGGCTTCGCCTTGCCCATCGCCTCGCCCGTCCGCCCCATGTCCTGGCGCTTGAGGGCGGATATCAGGCCTGCAGAACTGCTGATGGACAAAGGTCTGGTGATTCATCCTTTGGCTTTCCTGATAGGCGACGATGTGGTGGCCGCCGCTTGCCTGCGGAAGACCACAGACGATGCATACTTCGCGGGCGTTTTGATTCGCAGCGCAGATGGCTTGTTCCGGGAAAGAATCAATGTGAGTAAGGGAAAAATTCTCCTGAATGGCTTGGTCAGGTGGGAACTTGATCTGCTCAGATTAGGGACTCGGCAAACAACTGCCGTATTGCGACTGGATGGCAAAGTGGTGGCCCGCATCAACGGCGACACCACGAGCGTCGAGCCCGATACCTGTTGCGTCGGGATTTTGCACAGGCACAGCGGGTTACAGATAACCTTGCATGTCGATCGATTACTCCTGACGGAAGCACCACGATGAAAAATGGGTACTGCCCCCATAGCAGGCTCTAACCATCCTGCTCACATCTGCACAGACCGCGAAAGCCACCGAACCTCCAAGCCGGAGCCGATGTTGTCGGCGCCGACGTGCCTGAGCTGTGTCGATCTGGCCAGAGGCTGGCCGCGCTCCTAAGTATCTTGTTCTGTGATGTCAAGTGGTTAGCCGCGAAGATCGAGACAGGCATCGTCCTTGCCCTAGAACACAGCTTGAGGGACAGGCAAGCGGTGATGCCTGGGTGCCCTTGGTAATGGCCCGGCCTGGCCACACCTCACCAACCGACGACACTACCACGCTGTGGAGCCAGACTTCATTGGGTCACACAGTGCTCAACGATCCAGCGGATCGAATTCTCCGAAAGGTGATGAGGGTATCAAGGAGGACGATCATGCCAGTGACAGTTGAACCGTCTGCGCCTACAACATTGGCATTGGCTAACCTGCAACCGCGTGGAGACGTGTTTCCAAGTCCGCTCGATTGGCGCGATCAGGTGTTGTACTTTCTCCTGCCCGATCGCTTCAGCGACGGTGCAGAGGATCAACGCCCCCTATTCGACCGCGCCAACCCGGAGCGCTTCAGGGTGCCAGACAAACGCGCCTGGATGGCGGCGGGGAAGAAGTTTCAGGGCGGGACCCTCAAAGGGATCGCCAGTAAGTTGGACTATTTGCAAGAACTCGGCGTGACCGCCTTGTGGATTGGCCCCGTCTGGCGCCAGCGCCCGGATTTGGAAACGTATCATGGGTATGGCATTCAAAATTTTCTTGAAGTCGATCCCCGCTTCGGCACGCGGCAGGATTTGCGCGATCTGGTCGATGCAGCCCATGCCCGTGGGATGTACGTCTTGCTAGACATTATCTACAACCACAGCGGCAACAATTGGTTCTACGCGGCCAATGGGTCTCCCCGTGATACCCTGCCCTATCGATTTCAACCCCCCTACCCCTTTCACAGTTGGCGCTCTGGCACCGGACAGAGCATCGGCAGCATCGCCACACTTGACGACGGCGTCTGGCCCGAGGAATTTCAGAAGCTCGACTGGTACACCCGTGCCGGCCAGATCGGGCGCTTTGATCCTGAACCCTGGGAGGATCCGCTACACCCAGACAACGAATTTCGGCGGGGGGATTTCTTCGACCTGAAAGATGTCAATCTCAACCGCGATGACACGCTGTCGGCGACGATTCGGGTCTATCACTATTGGATTGCCCTAAGCGACTGCGATGGTTTTCGCATCGATACCGTCAAGCATACCCCCTGGGAAGGCTCCCGCAACTTCTGTGGGGCGATCCATGAGTATGCGGAATTGATCGGCAAGGAAGATTTCTGGTTGCTCGGAGAAGTCACGGGCGGGGCGGACATGGCCCGCAATTACCTCGACATTTTCGGCCGCAATATCGACGCCGTGCTGGACATCGGCGGGCCGGCCGTCCAACTGGCGGGCATGGTGAAGGGGGTCATCGACCCGAGCGGCTTTTTCGGCCTGTTTCGCGGCCACGATAGCTTGGGCAGCCACCGGGAAGCCGGCCGCTACCATGTGTCGATTTTGGACGATCACGACATGGTGGGGCGCGGCAAGCATCGCTTTGCCGCCCACAATGCCATCCCCAACCGCTACCAGCAGGTGGCCCACGCCGTCGGTGTGCAACTCACCACCCTGGGCATTCCATGTATTTATTATGGCACCGAGCAGGCCTTCGATGGCACGGAAGACCGGCATGACTTCAGCATCGAACCGGCGCAGAGTTTCGAAGACCGTTACATCCGGGAATCGATGTTCGGCGGCACGTTCGGGGCCTTCGAGACCGCTGGCTGCCATTTCTTTGATCGCCACCATCCGACGTTTTTGCGCATTGCCGCGATAGCGCGGGTCCGCAACCGGAGGGATCAGATCGGCCTGGCGTTACGCCGCGGGCGGCAGTATCTACGGGAGACCTCGTTTCTGGGGCGGCCGTTCGCCATTCCAGGCCGCGGGGAGTTGGTGGCGTGGTCGCGCATTCTCTTCGATCAGGAGGTGTTAGTGGCGCTTAATAGCCACGGCACCGAAGGTCGGGGTGCCCACGTCACCGTGGATGCCGCATTGCATCCCGCCGGCTCCACCCTGACCGTGTTATACGATGGGGCCTGGAGCGATGCCGAATTACGCCGTCCCCCTCAGCATCAAACCGTGCCTGTTCAACGCAGCAACGGTCGGGCGACTGTCCGCATCGATGTACCGCCGGCCGGGATGGCAATTCTCGCATAGCTACGGCGAAGACCCTGGGCATGAAGTTTGTCGATGCTTTCACAACCATGCTCTTGGTCAACGGACGGACGGCATGCACATCCTCGGCGTGACCATGGGGGAGGGAGACGGACTATGGTTTGCGCGGCGCAAGCAACTGCGCCGGCGAGCGTAGTCGGATGAGCCCGCCAGGGAGATAAAATCCCACGAGAAGTAGCAACACACCATAGGTGGTCAGATGCAGGTAGGGTAGCTTGGTCCATAACAATTCTTCGATCAGCGTGATGAACACCGCACCAAGCACCGGTCCCCAGACGTGTCCCACGCCCCCCAGCATGGCCATGACGATCGGCACCAAGGCGATCTCCAAGCCGAAGACGGTGGAAGGGTTGATGTAGGCCAGCTGCCAGGCATACACACCGCCGATGAGACCGGGTGGGACGGCGCTCAGAATGAGCGCGACGGCTTTATGGCGCAAACCGTGCACGCCGAACACCGCCGCCGCTTCTTCATCCTCGCGCAGGCTCATCAGGGCCAGTCCCAGGCGCGACCGACTGACCAGCGTCACCAGAGCGATACTGCTGGCGGCCACGCCCACACTGAGGTAGTACGAGGTGATGAGCCGATCCCCGGGCGGTAACGACAGCCCGGCCGCCCCGCCTGTGACCTCGCCGAGATTGTGGGCCAGCAGCTCCAGTAAGGTGATCAACCCGAATGAGGCGACGGCGAAATACGCCCCCCGCAATCGAAATAACGGCAGGCTGATCGCCGCCGCGAAGACGACCGTCGCCAGCAAGCTGACGAGCCAGGCCCAGAGAAAGGGTGTACCCTCGACGTAGAGGGCGCAGAACGCGTAGGCGCTGACGCCGAAAAAACTCGCGTGGCCGAGGTTCATGTAACCCAGATAACCCCCGACGAGGTTGTAGCTCTCGGCCAGGGCGGTATAGACGCCGAGGAAGAAGACAAGAGTGACGACGTAGCCGCTGGCCGTCCACGGGAGGACACCAAGAGCCAGGCCGAAGAAAGCTACCAAGAGGTAGGGGATAACAGCTGGTTTCCACATCACCGACACCAGGTCTCAGAGCGGATGCCCTCTCCCTCCGGGAGAGGGACAGGGTGAGGGCAGCAGGGTAAGGGGGTCGAACGCCAGCCCATCAGGGCCGTCGCCCGCCAAACAGCCCTTGCGGGCGGGTGACCAGGACGGCGATGAGGACGATGAAGGCCACCGTCGGCGCCCACTCAGGCCCAACGTAGAGGCTGGTCAAGGCTTCGCTCAAACCCAGCACCATGCCGCCCAAGATCGATCCCAACAGGCTCCCCAAGCCACCCAACACGACGATGGTGAGGTATTTCAGCGTGAGGGGAATGCCCATGGTGGGGGTGATGCTGTAGAGCATCACATGCGCCACGCCCGCCGTGGCCACCAGCGCCGTGCCGATGCCGAAGGCCAGCATCGACAAGCGTGACAGTTCGACACCGACCAACATGGCGCCTTGACGGTTCTGCGTCATGGCACGCAGGGCGGTGCCAATCAAGGTATGCCGCAAAAACAGGTGCAGGAGCAGGGTGAGCGTCAAGATGCTGGCCAACACCGCCAGGCGCAGCGTGGGTATCACCACATCCCCCACCACCAGCGACCGCACGGTATAGGGAATGCCGCTAAACGATTGCGTCCAGAAGAACGGCACCAGATCTTCGATGGCCAACGCCACGCCTAACGTCACCAGGATCGAGCCCATCAGCAATTCATGATGGGGTTTGGCCAACAGCGGTTGGATGAACATGCGCTCAAACAGACAACCGACGCCGAAAAACACCGGGATGACGATCAGCAGCGAGACCAGGGGGTCGAGGCCCAAGGCCACATAAGCGCCGTAGCACAGCAAGCCGCCCAGCATGAGAAAATCGCCGTGGGCGACGTTGAGAATACCGAGCACGCCGAACACCAGGGACAGCCCAAAGGCTCCCAGGGCATACATGCCGCCCTGTAGCAGACCACCGATCAAGACCTGGATGAGCATCATGGCCATACTATCGTAGAACCTGTGGTCAGAGGCATCGTGCGCTACACCAGAGGACTGCGCCCCCTTGACAGCATTCCATCGCGGTTTTCAGATCAACGTCTGGCAGGTGAGGACAGGCAATCCTTAGCCCTGGGGCTATCTTGCCCTCACCCCGCCCTCTCCCGCAGGGAGAGGGGGAATAGGCTGCGGCTGACACCGCCTCTCGCTCTGGCATCACCCCGTGTTGTGGGCGCAGCGAAGCTGTCTCCGATACGACATGGCGAGGCAGGCGCAGTCTCATTTCGCTGGGCGCGGGTAGATGTGCGCTCCCGTGGCGATCTCCTGTGGCCATAGGGTGACGTACTTGCCATGCTGAATCTGCGTCGGAAAGGGGTTCAGCGTCCCCTGGCCGGTCCGGGGATCGAAGCGCAGCCGGCCGCCGATGGTCATGATCTCCAACTTCTTCAGCGCCGTCAGCAGCGCCTCGGGCTCCAGCGAGGCCGCCTGTTCGATGGCCGCTTGGATGGCCTCGAAGGCGAACATGTGGATGCTGGCCCAGGGATAATCCTCCACCCGAATGCCGGTGCGCTTCAGCAGGGTCTCGAAGACCGCGGGCTTGCCGTACGTGATGCCGGGCATCCAGTAGTTCTCTCCCGTCACATAGTTGGCGTTAGCCGCGCCGACGGCGTTGCGGAAGGCCGCCCCGTGGTGGATGATGTGGTATTCGCGGGGGTTGAGCCCTAACTCCAAGGCTTGCTTATAGAAACCGATGGCGAAGGGCGGGAAGGCGGAGACGTAGACGATATCGGGGTTGGCGGTTTTGAGTTTGGCGATGATCGCGGTGAAGTCGGTGGTGTTGGCCTGCACAGTCTCCTCGAAGACCACTTCCAGGCCGACCTCACGCGCCCTGGGCACGGCGCCGCTGCCCACCTCCTTGGCGTGCAGGGTATCTTGAATGACGAAACCGATGCTCTTGGCCTGCCCCTTGGCTTTCAGCAGGTCGAAGTAATGGTCCGACCATTTCGGGGCATCGTCGATCACCCCCACCAGCCACTTGAAGCCGCGGGTGAAGATCGCTGTCGAATTGGCCTGCGCCGCCACCATGGGAATGCCGTGCTTCTCGGCTACCGTGCTGGCGGCAAAGGTCAGCGGGCTGCTGTACGGCCCGATGAGGAGGTGGACTTTGTCCACGGTGACCAACCGCTCGTAGAACTTCACCGCGTTCTCTTGTTTGCTGGCGTCGTCGTAGACCACGAATTCGATGGGGATCTTCTTGCCATAGGCCTGGACCAGCAGTCCCCCCTGCTCGTTGACCATGTCGGCCCAGAGATCCATCATCTTCTTAAACGGTCCCACCTCGGCCGACATCGGGCCAGACTGCGCGATAGTGCCGCCGATGAGAATCGCCTCCGGCGCCTTGGGCTGCGCTTGAGTCATGGCCGACAGCGCCACCAGGACCCCCCCCAAGCCGACCATCCATCTGCTTCGCATGCCTGTGCGCAATAGCATATAAGTGCCCTCCGCAACGCATATGTCTTGTCGTCACAGCCCCAACGATGGGCTTCACGCAGCCATCTTTCGTCCCGGCTCGCTGCTAGCAATCGCGTTGCATCGCTGTATCTCGTTGAATTTGCTTTTCTTATCAGAGGACTTGAAGCGGGTCAAGGTAAATGTCAGAGAGCGATCGCTGGGAAAGGGCTATGACTCAGGGCCGCCACATGGGTATGGCTCGGATCTGCCCACATACCCTGTGGCGGTTTTCAGCTCGCCCCAGGGCAGTCTGGGAGCCGCGACTGCTCCCCCTGGCTCTCTATGGCCTTCACCCCGCCCTCTCCCGCAAGGAGAAGTAAATAAGGATGAAACCGTGAGGAAGATAACCTTTACCTCCGGTGAAGCGAGCGATACAGTGGAGGTTATCAGGTTATGCTGACGATGAAGATGTTGAACCTGCCTACCGCACCGTTGGATACGCGACCGGTACGTCCGGCGATGTCAGGCGACAGGGAGCGACCTGCCCTGCTCCCCAAGTTACTGGATTTGGCGTATGAGGACCGACATTCGAACCAAACGCGTGTATGAACCGGCCACTTCGCACGATGGCTTTCGTGTCCTGGTTGATCGAGTGTGGCCGCGTGGGTTGACGAAAGAGCAAGTGCAGGCCGACTTATGGATGAAGGACGTGGCCCCAAGCACCGCCCTGCGCCAGTGGTTTGGCCACGACCGCTCCAAGTGGGAGGCATTCAAACGCCAGTACTTTTCGGAACTGGACGCCCAGCCACAGGCGGTGGCAAGGCTCTTGGAGGAAGCGGCGAAGGGCCGCCTCACGCTGTTATTTTCCGCTCGCGATGCGGAATACAACCAAGCGGTCGCCCTCCGAGAGTACCTGCTGTCAAGGGCTGTGTGCACGAGCTGACGCTGCCGGCGTCAAGAGGCCCGCTGGTGCCTACCAGACCATCACCCGTGCACTGGCGAAGATGAGCTCGACGATCTGGTCGTAGGTGAGCTGCGGCAGCGATGGGCTGATCCCTCGTGCCTGCACATCGGCAGCGCAGGCATACATCGGCACATCCAGCGGTGGCGGCGCCAGCACGGCATCGTGCATGAGTAACACGACCACCCGCCTTGACGTGCGCTGGGCCTGGATGATCTGCCAGGCCGATTCGTCCTTCAGGTTTCGCAAAATGTGTAAGATCGCCGCCTCGCCCGCTTCTTCGAGTGCCGCGCCCGCCGGGGCTGGCTCGACGGCCGTCGTCGCGTTAGCGGGGAAGGCCACGGCGCTCGGCGCCGCCGCTCCGGACTCCACCTCTGGCGTGGCGGTCACAGCTTCAGGTGGGGCGGGCACGCTCGGGGCTTGAGCTACAACCCTTCCCCGAGGCTGCCCTTCCCAGCTCATCTCCACCCGAATGATCCATTCATAGGTCACGTTGCGGGCTTCCAGGAACCGGAGCAGGGTATCCTGATCGGGCGCCTCAAATTCACACAGCAATCGTCCCGCCATCTGGCTGGCGCTGGCGCGGATAAAGGTGATGCCCTGCGCCTGTTGCAGCGTGGCCATCAACTCGTTCAACGCCTGGCGCGTCATACATGCGATGATATGCATCGAGAGATAAGTTGCCACAGCTCTGCATCCTCCCTTGTTCGCTGCGCCCTCCCTAGATGGAGAGGGCACGCCACGTCGCCCGTTGTCCCCACCCATCCGCGGAAGGCCGTTCCGATGAACGACTCCGTGGTACGCCAGCGGTCTCGTCTATAAAACCGCAGACGGCGGTCGTTTGCAAGCGCGATTCGCCTCCGCCTATACGCCTGCTTCATACACAGCCACTTGGCCCGCACCCGTAGCTCATCGTCGCCGCAGCGGGCACATAGGTATCCGAGGCGTCCGCCGATTTGACAACGAGCCCCATGCTGGATATATTGATGCTAACGAATTTTACTATCACTAAATTCTTCCCATCTGCCTCATCGCCCATCGATTCATCGCTTGTGAGGGTTTCTAGCTGAAGGCATGGTCGGTACACGCAAAAAGACGGCGTTTCAAAGCGAGAGCATGCTGCTCCTTAGGGCTTAGAGATGTATTCATATCTCTGAGGTGTAAGAAAGCCAGGTTGGAGACAGTAGGTACGATCACGGTTGAGGAGAGGCGATGAATTTGGGCAAGCGCATTCAAGATTTGCGGCGAAAACGAGGGCTGACCACTGGGGAGCTTGCGGCCCAAGTGCATGTGACGAGCGGCTTTATCAGCCAACTGGAGCATGGCAAGACCGACCCATCGCTGCAGACGCTGCAACGTGTGGCGGCCGCCCTGCAGGTGCCATTGTCGTACCTCCTGATCGAGGACGACCTCAAACCGCAAGTGGTTCGCAAACAGGATCGGCATGTGGTCCACCTCGGCAATGGCGGCTTGCAAGCCTCGATCCTCTCCCCCCTCCCCTCCCGCAATTTGGAGGTCGTCCTGCTCGAGCTACCTTCTGGCAAGGAAGCATGGACGAAAAGGCGTTTTCATGAAGGTCATGAATGCCATGTGGTCCTCAAAGGCACAGTCCGCGCCTACTATGGGGAAGAGAGTTACCTCCTCGAGGAGGGCGACACCATTCTGTGGGATGGTATGGCACCGCATCGTATGGAGAACATCGGCGGAGGAGAAGCACGGATTCTCATCGCCTTAACCCCCCCGGCGTTTCTCCCGCTCGAATCTACTGCAGAGGCCAAGGCCGGCTAGTCACCAGCGGCCTGATATCAAAGAAGGCGTCACCGGTAACATCGAATTACCTTGAGTAGAGGGCCGTGACATCATCCGATGTCCCCCTAAGGAGACACCATTTATGTTGTCGGGGGCTTGTTCGGGATTCCCGTAGGCCCACCCACGCCTGGAAAGAGGTGGGCCTGATGAGATAGGCTGCTGGGCCCCACCCCTTGACATGCGTGGCGATTGCCAAGGGAGGACTCCGCATGTCGAGATGGACCGCTACACGTATCGCTGAACAGATCGAATCGCTCCTGCACGACTCCCGCCTCGTCCTTGTGTCAAATCGCGAACCTTATATCCACCGTTGGGATCGGCAAGCGCTGATGGAGCCTGTCGCCAACGACGCCAGCTCAGCCGGCTTCCCAGCCTGGGATTTCAGTTGGGTTCTGCGGCTTGCCTCGCGCGTCTCCCAGTTGCTACGCAGTGGCGAAGGCATCCGTTGGAGTCGTGCCGCGGGGGGAGTGACCTCGGCGCTCGACCCCGTCATGCAGGCCTGTCATGGCACCTGGGTTGCCTGGGGAAGCGGCAATGCCGACCGCGAAACCGTTGATAGCAGCGACCGCGTCGCCGTTCCTCCGGACGATCCTCAGTACACCCTGCGGCGCGTTTGGTTGAGCGAGCCGCAGGTGCGGAATTTTTACTATGGCTTTGCCAATAGCGCCCTCTGGCCGTTGTGCCATCTGCAGCTCGAGCGCAGTGTCTTTAAGGCCCTGCACTGGCGCTATTATCAGGAGGTCAATGAGATGTATGCGGCGGCGGCCGCCGATGAATGCGGTGGCGCGCCGGCCACGGTGTGGGTGCAAGACTACCAGTTGGCGTTATGCTCGCAATACCTGCGCCGTCACAACCCCGATCTGTCGATCATGCAGTTCTGGCACATTCCCTGGCCGCCGTGGGAGGTCTTTCGCGTCTGTCCGTGGCGACGCGAGCTCATCGAGGGCTTGTTGGGGAACGACCTCCTGGGCTTTCATCTCGACCAGTACGGCAAGAATTTCCTCGAATGCGTCGAGCGGGTGCTCGGGGTCGATGTCGACCTGAAGGCGGGCATGGTGGAGTACGAAGGGCGCGAGACTTGGGTACGGTCGTTTCCCATCAGCATCGATTATGACTGGTGGGCCGGTCTAGCCCGGCAACGTCGTGTAGCGCGCCGCATGGCGCAACTGCGCGCCAAGCCTGAGCTGGCCTTTCCCATTCTCGGCCTCGGGGTCGATCGCCTCGACTACACCAAAGGCATCGTCAGCCGCTTTCAGGCGATCGAGCACTTCCTGGAGAAGTATCCTGAATACCAGAGCCGCTTCTGCTTCGTGCAGATCGCCGTGCCGAGTCGCACGCAAATCGACGAGTATCGTCAAGTGAAAGAGCAGGTCGAGGCCCTCGTCGAGCGCATAAACGCCCGTTTCGGCACTGACACCAGTAAGCCCATCCATTACCGCTATGAGCATCTCGAACCCCATGAGCTTGTCGTCTACTACCGCATGGCCGACTTCGCTATGGTGACGCCACACTACGACGGCATGAATCTCGTGGCCAAGGAGTTCGTCGCCTCCCAGGTCGACCGTAAGGGGGTGTTGATCTGCAGCGAGTTCGCTGGCGCCGCCGCGGAACTGGACAATGCCCTAAAGATCAATCCCTACGATATCGAGAGCGTGGCTGACACCATGAAACAGGCGATCGACATGCCGCTGGCGGAGCGCGCTCAACGCATGGCGCGGCTGCAGGAACAGATCGCCGAGGCCAACATTTACAAATGGCTGGCCGATAATTTCACGGAATTGGCGAACATCCGGGGGGAGCGTCGTGTCACAGCCGTTGCCTCTGTGGACGCACCTCGAGGCGATCCTCCAGCGTTGCGTCAGCCCTGAGCATTGCGCCCTCTTCCTCGACTACGACGGCACCCTGACGCCCATCGTCGCGGATCCGGACGCCGCCAGGCTCAATCAGGAGATGCGCTCGGTACTGCGCGCCCTCATTGGGCATCCGCATTACCGGGTCGCCATCGTCAGTGGACGGGGTTTGGCCGACCTCCGCGCACGCGTCGATGCCGAGGGGCTGTTCTTGGCTGGCAATCACGGCCTGGAAATCGAAGGGCCAGGGCTGCGATATGAACATCCAGCGGCGCAACGACATCGCCATCAACTGGCAGCTCTCAGACAGAGCCTCCACCGCGATCTGGACGGGATCCCTGGAGCCTGGGTCGAGGACAAAGGGCCGACCCTCAGCATCCACTTCCGACGTGTGCCGGAAGCCCTGGTGCCGACGGTACAAGAGCGCGTCAAGCATCGCGTCCGCCTGGCCATCGACTCCGGGATGTTCACGTTGCGAACCGGTAAGGCGGTCCTCGAAATCAGGCCGTGTGTGCCCTGGGATAAGGGCGAGGCCGTGCGCTGGCTCCTCCAGCAATGGCGCCGGGGCCAGCCCTCGTCCACGACCCTGGCAGTGTATATCGGCGATGACGACACCGACGAAGACGCGTTTCGCATGCTCAGTGCCGATGGGATAGGGATCGTGGTTGGCAGCGATCGCCTCCATTCAACGGCGCACTACTACCTGGAGTCGGTCGAGGAAACAGCGCGCTTTCTGTCCGTGTTGGCGCGCCTCGAACACCCGCCTCCCTGATCGCGGCAAGGAGGTCAGGCTGCGGCATGCTGCGTGCGTTGGCGGGGCAGCTGCAGCGTCCGATGCGTTTATGCTGGGTTGTCTCGCCAGTGACAGACAGGCCTGTGTTGAGGTCAAGCCGGGGCTGGGAGTGAGATGCGACGCCTACTGCAGCGCCATACCCTCGATGGGCTGATGCTCCTGCCGCTGTTTATCTACCTCTTGGCCTTCACTGGGCTGCCGCTCCTGTCGTGTGTCGTTATGGGATTCACCGATGCCACCTCGCAGCACTTCCCGTCGCTGGCGAATTACCGCTTCCTGTTTCGCTACACCCCGTTCGATCTAGCCCTGCGCAACACCCTCTGGCTTGCCATCTTGGGAGTCAGTCTCCAGCTCCTCGTGGGATTGGGCGTCGCCTTCGTGCTGCACCGATTGATCCGGGGACGCGGGGTGGTGCGCACCCTCGTGCTGATCCCCCTAGGTGTACCGACCATCGTGTCGGGAGTGATGTTTGGCTACATCTTCGGCAGCGTGGGGTATCTCAACGAACTGCTCTTCCGGCTCGGCATGCTCGACGCCCCTCTTGACTGGATTCAGGGCGGTTGGCGAAGCCTGGCTGTGCTGTTCGTGGCGGATCTCTGGAAGGTGACGCCCCTCGTGACGTTGATCCTCTTGGCCGGCCTGGAGAGCATCCCCGACAGCGCCCTGGAAGCAGCCGCCGTCGATGGCGCCAGCGGCTGGCGTCAGTTCTGCTACATTACCCTGCCGTTGTTGCGCCCGGCGCTCACCATGGCGATCATCCTGCGGGCTATCGACGCCTTCCGCATCTTCGAGCTGCCGCTCATTTTAACCGGCCACAGCACGCCGGTGCTGGGCACCCTCGCCTACAGCGAGTATTACGAGTACAACAACGAATACACTTCTGCCGCCGCCGCTACCTTTTTGCTGGGGTTAATCGCGGTATGCATCGCCAGTTACCTGTTCCTTGTGGCCCGTCGCGACACGGAGGTGGCATGAAGCGCACCAATCTAGCACCGCTGTGGTATGCAGGGGGCCTGTTGATCGTCTTGTTTACCGTGCTCCCCCTGTACCTCATGGTCAAAATCTCCATCAGCCCACCCCTGGAGGTCTTCAGTCCGCACCCTACCTTCATCCCGCACGCTGTGACCGCTGAGCACTGGCGAGCCTTGCTAACCTCCGAGGCCCTGTGGCCCCCCCTGGGGAAGAGCCTGGCAGTGGCGACGTGGACGATGGTCGGCGCCATCGGGCTGGCGGCGCCAGCCGCCTATGTAATCTCACGGCTGCCCCGATCCTGGAGGTACATCCTGCTCCTGGCGTTGTTCGCCGGCCGCATGGTCCCCGAAGTCGGCATCGCCTTGCCCGTGGCGGTGAGCTTCTTGCACTGGGGTCTGCTGGATACCCAACTGGGACTGGTCCTGACCCACCTCATCAGGACGTTGCCGTTCGTGGCCTGGATTCTCGTCGGGACTTTTGAAACCATCCCCGTGGAGGTCGAAGAGGCGGCCGAGGTCGACGGTTGCCATCGACTGGGCGTGCTAACCCGTATCGTATTCCCCCTGGCGCTGCCGGGCGTGGCGGTGGCGGGGCTGTTCGCCTGGTTGGAATCCTGGAACGAGTTCACCTATGCCCTCTACCTGAGCCTGATCGAGAAGACCCTTCCCCTGCAGGTCTATTATTACGTCATCCGCGGCAGCTGGTTCGACTCCGCTACCTATGCAACCATACTCACCGTGCCGGTCATTGTGGTCACAGCATGGCTGCAGCGCTACCTGAAGGCCGGCTATCTCGCCGGGGCGGTTAAGGGCTAGGAGGTGGCGATGCGACTGGGGGGCGGCGGCTTCGTGGGCCTCGTCGTCATCCTGATGCTGCGGAGTGTATGCGGCGGCGCCGAGCTGACGGTCATGATGGGGCTTGGCGAGACGGAATGGCGCGTCATGCGGCAGCGGATCTTCCCGCCCTTCGAACAGCAGCATGGGGTGAGGATCCGCGGCATTCAGGCGGAAGCCGTCGACGCCGTGAAAAAACTCGTGGCGCTGCACCGCGCCGGGCGCATGGACGTCGATCTCCTCACCCAAGACGTCCTCTACCTCGCCCCCCTCGTGCGCGCTGGCGTCATGGAGGATCTCTCCGCGTATCAGGACGCCATCCCACCGACGGCGCTTGACTCATTGGTGCCCGTCGGCGCCTTCGATGGCACGCTCTACTTCATGCCGTATCGTCCCAACGTGCAGATCGTCTACTACCATGCGGAGAAATTCGCCGCCTATGGCCTGCAGCCGCCGCAAACCTGGGAGGAATTGTTGGCGGTGGCGCAGCGCTTCCACGCGGCCGAGGGCATCGGGCGCGTCCTGCTTCAGGGCACCCTGGACTCGAACACCGCCCTGCACGCCGTCGAGTTCATCTGGGCCGCCGGCGGCGACCCCTTGATCCTCAACGATCGCGGCAGCGTCGAGGCCTTCGCCTTTCTGCAACAACTCGCCCCCTACCTGGCGCCCGAGACGCGGCGCGCCAATTGGAACACCACCAACGCCTTTCTGGCCGTCGAGTCCGTGTATTTGGCCCGTAACTGGCCCTTCGGCGTGCAGCTCATCGTGCGAGAGGCAGGGAAGACACAGATCAAAGCCTACCATGGCTGGCGCGGGCCGGTGCGGGAGGCCCACGTACTGGGGGGCGAGATGATCGGCATTCCTAAGGGCGCAGCACACCGCGAACTGGCGCTCGATCTGATGCGCTATCTGATGTCGCGGCCTGTCCAGGAGGCCCTCGTCTCCAGCTTAGGTTGGCCGTCGTTTCGCACTGATGCCTACAGCGCCGTCGAAGCTTGGCAAGCCCCATATTTCACCGCCGTTCGTGAAGCCCTGGCCCACGCCCAACCTCGCCCGAGTGTGCCCTACTGGAATGAGGTCAATCGCGCCTTGGTGGGGGCCTTTCGCGACATCGTGTACAATGGGGAGCCAGTGCAGGCGGCCCTCGAGCGCTATCACCGACAAGTGCAGCAGGCCCGGCAACGCGCGCGCTGAGGCGGCATCGCCCGATCAACGCCGCAGGCTGTGCTGCAAAAGCCGCGTCAGCGTAGGGACATCAGGCTCCCCCGTCACCGGCAACCCCTGGTCCTCTTGAAAGCGCCTCAGCGCATCCCGTGTGGCCGGCCCTATCATGCCGTCCTGGATGCCGGGGTCATAGCCGGCACGTTTGAGTTCGCGCTGGACACCCCTCATAAAGGCCGTTGGTTGGGCGCTGTCCGCTTCGTACCGCCCTTGCCTCGGCGTGGATAACACCGCTGGGCCCTGGAGCGCGAAGGTGCCTGGGATGGGCGCCAGCAGCAGGAGCATGAGCAGGGTGGCACAACTTGGCCTCATGACTTGTCTCCCCTGCGCCTACAGACCCCGCCAGCCGGAGACGCGACCGCCCTCGCGGTCGAAGACGACGTACTTCTGGTCGCGCAGCGGTGCATATTGCCAGAAGATATATGGCCCGGCATATTCGGTGCGGAGCGGAGCACCGAAGAGGCGGCGGACCTCCTCCTGCGTCATTCCCAAGTTGAGCTCTCTCCGCTCAGTGACGGCCTGACTATGCGCTTCTTGGGGCGGTTGAGGGCTGGGCTGCGGCGGCCGCTCGGACCGGCGTGAGGCGACCTGGGCGGTCTCAAGTTGCGCCATACGCGTATCGATTTCGAGCGCCTTCTTTAAGAGGATTTCCACTGCCTGTTGCACCTCCTGAGACGGGTGTGCGTCAGCTTTATCGGCGGCAACAACCTGACGTTCGACCGCCTCGACCCGTTGAGCCAAGGCCGCCAGAGCCGCTTGATGGGCCTGTAGGTCAGCACGCAGCCGTATCATATCGGATTGGACCTGATGGAGTTCGGCACAGCTGACGACCCCTAAGCCACACAGCACACCGGCCACTGTACGTGTGCTCCACCGCCAACGTCCCCGCCAAACAGCTTGGATCGCTCCGATCGCCATACAATGTCTCCTTTGCACGTCGATGAGCGCCTTGCCGGTTCATCTGCTGCAGTCTGCGAACGACGGACTACGTGTGGGAATCGGCGTCGAAAGTCATGGCTCACGCTTCTCCCAACCTTCATGCCAGAATGTCGCCATCATGATGGTACCAGAAAATATCATAATTTGTCATGGAAGGCCATACAGTACATGATCTGGGGTGTACGTCAGAGTTTCGTCTGCGGAGGATCGATTGGCAAGGGACACGCCGGAGGAGCTCGCTCTCCCTCCTTGCATCATCCTCTCCCGGTGGGAGAGGGCCGGGGTGACGGAAGCTAAGCCGGTGAGCGGCTGTTGGGACCGTCCTCACCCTCTCCCTCTCCCAGGGGGAGAGGGGACTATCGGTGCCTCCCACACCTGAACTTGGCTCCCATGCCCAACGGGAGAGGGAATATGACGCCGTAGCTCCTGTAAAAACCTGACGCACACCCCGTGAGCTGAGCCAGGAGCGGCAATGACGAAGGAGACGGGGCGACGCGGGAGCAGCGTATCGCCTCAGCACCGGCCTTGAGGTCGCGATACCCGAACACGGGCGGCCGAGGTGGTACCTCCCCGGCATGGCGATGTTATATGGCTCGTGCCGCGAAGTCGGCCCGGGCTGCGTCTATCAGGCTGGGATTCGTCAAGAGGTCACACGCTGTCAGCGCCAGCACCTTGGCGGTGGCCAAGGCGTTGTCGTGGGCGAGCGCCGATTTCGCCGCCTCGGCCATGGCGGTCGAGTGGCCGGGGACCGGCTCCTGGCTCACGGCAAAACGCAGATAGTAGGCCGGCAAGGCTTGGCTGACATTGCCGAAATCGGTGGAAGCGCCTCCCCCATTCCATCCCCGAGGCGTCTCGTCGATCGGCATGCCGATCGCCTCGGCGTTGGCGCGGGCGGCTCTGGCGAGCACGGCGTTGGGGCGAACGTTGTCATACAGCGGATGAGCCGGTGAAACCTCCAGACGTGCACCGGTGATCTGCGCCGCCCCCGCGGCGATGCGGCGCACCTTATCGACCACTTCGCGCAGATAGTCGCGATCTCGGGCGCGCAACATAAAATTGGCGGCGGCGAAATCGGGCACGACGTTGGGCGCCTTACCGCCATCGGTGATGATGCCGTGGATGCGCACGTCGTCGCGCAGGTGCTGGCGTAACGCGTCGATGCCCGTAAACAGGTGGATGACCGCATTCAGGGCGTTAATGCCCTCATGGGGCACGACGGCTGCGTGCGCCGCTTTGCCATGATAGGCATAGCGATACCCCACCATCGCCAGGCTCCAGCTCTGGTCCAGCGGGATGTCGGCCGGAATGATGGTACGGTTCGACGAGGGATGCGACGACAAGGCGACATCCACACCCACGAACACACCGGCTTCCAGCAAGCGGATCTTGCCACCGCCCCCTTCTTCAGCCGGCGTGCCGATGACCATCAGGCAACCTGGCAGAGATGCCATGGCGGCCTTAGCGCCAAGGCCAGCACCAACATTGGACATGGCGATGAGGTTGTGGCCGCAACCGTGGCCGATGCCGGGCAGCGCATCATACTCCGCCAGCAACGCGATGGTCGGCCCATCGCCTCGGCCCCCTCGTATGATGCCGCGGAACGCCGTCTCAACCCCGCCGACGCCGCGTTCCACCTCAAAGCCATGGCGCTCCAGGACATCGGCCAAGACCTTGGCGGCGTGATGTTCGTGATAGTTCAGCTCCGGATGGGCATGGATGTCCAGACTAAGATCCACCAACTCTTGGCGCAGGGCATCAATGGCGTGCGTGACCTGACTCGCATAGCTCAATTGAGAACTAACGGCCGCGTTGCTCATGATCTCTCCTCCACGAAGAAGCGTTCACCTCCAAAATGCATCTGCCGCCATTGAGGCCGCATTCTACCATGGCCGCCCGTGTTCGCGCCGGCCTCTTTTGGGTGGTCAATCCCCTCCTTTGGCGGGCGTAGGCGCGTCGCATGCTCGCTCAGGCGACGATCCGGCCAATGGCCTCACGGATATCCATAATTTCGCACCTCGGCTGAGCCGGTCAACAACCCTGAGAAATCCCGGTACGGCGTTTGGCATGGTGCCCCTTCTGCATGGAAGTAACGACTTGCGGAGAACTCGCGGCCGATGGCTAGGAGACTCGAAGATACGGTTCCATACTGCTCAGAAGCATGGACACACAGTGCCCGGTTGCCGCGATGCTCATTCGGAGGATCCACCACCCGTTCGATCTCATGATGCGTCTTGCACGCTTCTGCGAGCTTGCCGAGCAATAGATCAGGGGCTGCTCCCGCAGGCGGTTCCGTCAGAAGGTCGCCCAGACCCGTGGGGGTAACCACGGCCAGATCGATCAGGCTCGAGTTGGTCAGCATATACCTGCCCGGATACAGATCTCGGATGGTGATTTCACCCTCATTATACGCCACGTAGGCGTGTTCATCGTCGGCCCATAGCACATAAAAGCTGTTGTATTGATGCATGGCCGCATCAGCGACCAGGAAGTCCTTCGCTGCCTTGGCGTCTTTCTGGCGCAGCAGGTCGAGGCAGAGCAGCCCACGCGACCGCCGGGCGGCATCTTGTGGCAAGGTGGAATGGCGATTCACCAGGCCAACTACGAGGCCGTATTCATTCGTGCCAAGCCACGTCCCGCCAGCCTTTTCGTCTTTGCCGCCGTAGACCCGTGGATGATGGTGCAGCACGTGTGGCCCTCGGGCTATTCTGGTATAGTACTCATCGCGATTGGCCGCGACGACGATCGGATAATCCACCAAGAGCTTATAGTATACGATCAGGGTGCACACGCTCGATTTTCCTCTTCCTCAGGATCTGACGTCGCCGCCACCTCGTCCGCAACCGCGTGAGGCTATGATCATCGACGGTCCCACGCTTCCGCTCACGTTTCCATGCCGATGTCGACCCGCCACTATTCCCAGACCTCCACGGCCTCGATGGCGACAACAGGACTGGCCTTGGGAGATCTGCACACGGGGCCCATCGCTCACAGTGTATAATCGTCTGCGGCGATAATTGCAATGGGTGAGCAAACCTTGTATCTGGCAGATTATGCCGCCCGCCTGATCGCGATTGGGACGTACGTCGCCGTCCGACCGCATGCGACTTCTGCCCAGCATCGTGCACGTCATCGCGGAAGCTCAGTCAACCGATGGGCCGATCGTTCTGCACTTGTCGCCGGCCCCATGCCAGTCAAGGGTGGAAGCGTCTGCATCACCTCGCACTGAGCGCATGGAGCTGCCGTGCCACCTGGTGCGGGTGCGGCGAACTCTCAGACTGAGAATGTGCGCCGGTCGATATCTCACTTTGAACAGCCGGGATGCGACGTTTTCGGAAATCGCCTCGGGGCGGTTTGACAGCGAGGAGGGTTTTGAGGTAGGGAAAGGTGACGAACACAGGTGCCGACAGCGGACTGCAGGCAAGCGTGCGGCGGCCCGTGCAAGATGGCTAGGACTTAAGCTGGTCTGCTCCTCACGGGGGCGGACCGGATCTTTTCAGAGGCCGGCGGCTTCTTCAGGAGCCGATCGACCAGGTCGCCATCGAGCGTTTCGTGGACCACTAGGGCCTGCGCCAACGTCTCTAGGTGCATCCGATGCGCGGTAAGGATCTGTTGGGCGCGCTGCTCGGCTTCGAAGAGGATGCGCTGGATCTCCTCATCGATGAGCCGGGCGGTCTGCTCGCTTGTATCTCGCTCTTGTATGCTCTCACGTCTGAGAAACATGGGCTCCTCGCCTTGGTGCACCACCATTGGCCCGAGCTTATCGCTCATCCCCCACTGACATACCATCCGGCGTGCCAGTTGGGTGGCGCGTTTGAGGTCGTCACCACTGCCGGAGGTCAGATCCTGGAAAACCAACTGTTCGGCTACCCGCCCCCCAAGCATAATCGCCAGGCGGTTGAGCAACTCACGACGGCTGAAACTGTGACGATCTTCTGCCGGCATCTGATGCGTCACGCCGAGAGACCGGCTGCGCGGGATGATGGTGACTTTCTGCAGGGGGTCGGCCCCAGGTAGAAGTTTGGCGAGCAGCGCATGGCCGGCCTCATGGTAAGCGGCGATCTGACGCTCTTCAGCCGCGATTGGCTCATCGCGCTCGTCTCCAAGCAGGATCTTCTCCCGCGCCTCGTCGAACTCGCGGGCGCTGACGAATGACATGTGGCGCCGTCCGGCCAAGAGGGCGGCCTCATTGACGAGGTTTTGCAGATCGGCGCCGGAGAACCCCACCGTCTGCGCCGCGATGCGCGCTAGATTGACATCCCGAGCGAGGGGAACCTGACGGGTATGCACACGCAGAATGTCGTGCCGGGCTTGCCGCTGCGGAAGATCGATCGTCACCTGTCGGTCAAAGCGACCCGGCCGGATCAGGGCCGGATCGAGGACATCTGGACGGTTGGTAGCCGCAAGGACGACCACCGATTCGTGGGGTGTGAAGCCGTCCATTTCTGAGAGGATCTGGTTGAGGGTCTGTTCCCGCTCCTCGTGACCTCCTCCCAAACCGACGCTCCGCGCCCGCCCGATAGCGTCGATCTCATCGATGAAGATGACGGCCGGGGCCTCTTTCTTGGCGTTGGCGAAGAGATCCCGTACCCGCGCCGCACCAACGCCCACGAAGATCTCGACGAATTCCGATCCATTGGCGCTGTAGAACGGGACATTCGCTTCACCGGCAACGGCGCGCGCCAGGAGCGTTTTGCCTGTCCCGGGTGGGCCGACCAATAAAATCCCTCTGGGCATGCGACAGCCCAGCATCGTGTAGTGCGAGGGGTCGCGCAAATAATCGACGACCTCTTCGAGGTCCCTCTTGGCATGGATGGCTCCCGCGACGTCTTGAAAGCGAATCGGCGTCTCCGGGCGCTCATAGCGTTTGGCACGGGATTTCGCAAAATCAAAGAGCCCCTCAGAGGGCTTTCCTCTACGGCGGGGCCCTCTGAGAGCGAGTAACAGGAGCAGTCCCAAGAACATCCAGGGGAGGAGATGGAACAGGAACGTCTCAGACCAAGCGCTCTCTTGAGGCTCGACTTGGATGTCAACCTGACGGCTCTCCAACAGGGGAATGAGCCCAGGGTCATTATAGACGGGCATCGTCGTCGAAAAAGACGGCGATCGTAGCCGATTGGCTCCAGGATCAGCGGTATTTTTAGGCTTGAAGGTCCCGGTGACGCGGTTTCCCTGCATCGTAACGCTGGCGACTTGGCCTTGAGCCACCTGCTCTTTGAAGGTGCTATAGGAGAGTTCGACGGCGCTCAGGCCGAGGGTCGGGCATACAGCACCAAAGCCCAGTATCCAGCAGAGGAGCCATATGGAATAGCGTCTGGATGGACGCTGTGGCATCGGAGAGGTTATGCGGTTTCCCATCAGCGATCTCCTGCAGCGGTCTCACGGCCGTCTCGATCATAGGTGGTCGCCCCTCCTGCGTCGGCGTCGGAGTATCGGTACCCTACTGACGGCGTCCTCACCTTGCTAGGCGCCTTGTGCGCAAATGGGACCGGTTAGCAAGTGAAATGCCACCCGAGACGTTCTTCTCAAGATGCCGCATCTGGTGGGGACTCTCACGTCACCTGGCAAGACAGGCGCCTGCTTCATTGGGTCAGCGGTTTCTCATGCTGAGAGGTCGCTTGTGGGGCCGGGGGCGTCACCGACGTCTCATTCGTTCAGCGGAGGAGCGACAGCGGTGCATCAATAGGCTACGCTCATGAGCCTAGGCTGTTCCCCAGTAGGGTGGGTACCCGTCATAGCGATAAAGATGGCCGTAGTAGCTTCCGTCCCCTACTTCCTCGTCGATCAACTCTGGATCGTAGGGTGGTGCCTGAGAGATGTCGTGCTGCGTCTGGTTGACGTACACCGTGTCGTGGCCGATGCGCGTAATGGCCTCGACGGGTATGAGCGCCTTCTGTCGGCCGAGCCCAAACAGATCGCCCGCGACGACTTCCAGAAAGCGGACGCGTTGTTCCCGATCATCGACGATGAGATCACTAACCGCGCCGATCCTTGCCCCATCTTTATCGACGACCTTTCGCCCGCGCACATCTTCGGCGGGATCAGCAACCGTCAGATCGATATTGCTGAGCCTCAGCAACCTGGTCTGCTGTTCGTTCTGGGCCATAATCGAGACCTGCATAACCAGGATTCCATGCGACATCGAACCAGAGACCGCCCCTTAATTGGGCAAAAACTATGCCGGGAGGGAACCTCGTGGGGGAGGAGAGCATCGGTTCCTGAAGAGGCCCATCACTTGCGAAAGGAAGCTCTCATTCTGAGACGGGACAAGCCAGTTCTTCTGGGTATGAGAGGCACCATCCCCAAGGGGTACTACGCTCACGATGGCGAGTATGCCGGGGCATCGGCGCGCCACAGCGAGCCCGACGACGGGGCTTTCCTCAGGAGGTGGGTTCAGGTAGAGACCTCTACCTCCTGCATGGGCGGAATAGGTGGTTTGAATCCTGTAGGGATTTCCGCCTTGTGGACGACTAAGCAGGCACAGCTTGCGTCAGACCTCATGGTATGGCACGGCCCATGAGACCAATGAAGCCCCGCTCAGGGTTACTACACAAGACGTGAGGCTGAATGCCTCGGTACAGGAGGGTTCCCCCCATGACCAAGACAAGCATGATCGCCGCGTTGTCCGTACTGAGCCTCGCCCTTTCGACGGTATCGTTCGCGCAGGGCGGGCAATCGCAACGCCAACAGCAGATGCGAGGCTAGTCACGTCAGGTTCAGCAGACACCCCAAAGTCAAGCGCAATCAGGTCAGGAGCAACAACAGGCGAGTATCACCGCCGATGTGCAGGTGACACCGCAGGATCAGCTCAATGAAGAAGAGCGCCGGGCTCTGTCGTTAGCAGCTGGCCGCCTTCTGAAGCATGTTCATCAGGCGCGCCAGGCCGTGGAGCAGCAACAAAAGCAAGCGGCCATCCGACATATCGACCAGGGACTTACCCTCGTCCGGATCATCGAAGATGCCGTCCCGACCTATCAGGTCACCGCGCGCATCCAGGCGGGAGACACTACCTACGAGGATCAAGAACAGGTGAAGCAGCTGATGGTGCCGATTTATGCGGAGCTTGAGAAAGTGACGCTGATGGCGCCATTGATGGCAGCAAAGAAGGAAGCTGCGAGAAGTGGCGATGCTGCGCATCCTTCGAGCTCGGGCAAGCAGGCACAGCCCTCGTCCGCTGCGCAGCCATCACCCTCATCTCAAGCGGCCATGACGCCGGTGGTGCCAGGAGTCGAGGCGCATTCCACCCGGATCATGCTCGATGTCAGCGCCGCCGAGGAGCATTTGCAAGCGGCCAAACGGGCCTTGAATGAGGATAGGTACGAGGCGGCCGACGGGGCACTGGCCGCCGTGCAGCGTGGCGTGAACTTCGCCTTCGTCGAGGTCGATCTGCCGTTGCTGCGTGCCCGGGAAAACCTGATGCTGGCGAAGACGCATATGCAGGCCGGGGAGGTGCAAGACGCGCGGATGACGTTAGAGGCCGCCTCGCAAGCTCTGGAGACTTACGCACAGCGCGCCGACAAGTCGCGCGCCTCACAGGTGCAAGGCCTCCAGCAGGAGATCGAAAACTACGCCCAGCAGCTCCCCCAGCAAGGTCAGCCGACCAGGCGGAAAAGCCGGCAAGCCGCCGAACAGATCGATGAATGGTGGGACCGCATCGTGCAGCTCTCCGGTCAGGCATAAGGCGCTGATGCGAGAACAGCAGCCGAAAGCGGATGAAAAGGCAGCATCACAGGCTCAGGGTTCCCAACAAGCCATCAGGGCTGTGAAAGCCAGTACCCTCGTCGATATGCCAGTCAGGAACCAGCAGGGCGAGATGATGGGCGAGGTCGAAGACGTGATGATCGACCCGAGCGAGGGGCGTGTTGCTTATGTCATCCTGGATTTGGGCGGCTGGTTTGACATCGGAGGCAATCTCGTCGCGGCGCCCATGGAGGCGCTCAGCCTGTCGTCCGGTGAGGAAACTTTCACCCTCAATGTCGACAAGGCTAAGCTGCGTAATGCCCCTACCGTGGCTGGCGCCTACCGGCCGGCTTGGCCGGTAACGGTGAGACGCCCCTGGTTGGTCGACATATACGGGTACTACGGCTACCCGCCATATTCCGCCCTAACGGCTGTCACGGTGGACACGCTTGATATCGCGTCGGCCGAGGCAATCACCGGCATCGACGTCGAGAACCTCCAAGGAGATGACCTGGGTGAGATCGAGGCCCTGGTCATCGACCTGGGCACCGGGCGCATCGTGTACGCCATGATGGAGTACGGTGGTTGGCTAGGGATGGGCGAGGAATTAGCCGCGGTGCCCTGGAAGGCCCTCACACCGGCCCCCGGCGAGCGGGAGTTCCGCCTCGACATCACGCAGGATCAGTTGAAAACCATCCCAAGGTTTGCGCCAGATGATTGGTCGCAGACGCTCGACCGCCAATGGCTCGCGGATGTGTATGCCCGGTACGGCGAAAAACCTTACTGGGGAACCAAGTAAGCTTCACGGCCGGCGACGAGGGTCGGCTGCCCCCTCGCCGCTGGCCCCGGACCTCGCCAGGTTGGCAAGCGACAGCGACTGCCGCCAGCGTAGAAGGGGCCTGCTCTCTTCCCGGAAGGGCGTTGTGCCCTATGGATTTCAGTGGCTATTGGTTGAAAGGGGGCACACCATGCCTCGAGGTCTTTGGACCACACCGGTTGTGCTCTCTGCGGTGATCCTGCTTGTCGTCGGCATCACGCCGATGCCGGCTTTGGCATTCGAGGACGAGTACTACTCAGGCCTCTACAACAAGAACGGGACCTTCGAGGATGACTGGTTCTACGACGCCTATGACGTGGCGGATAACGCTGACCGGTGAACCACTGCGTAGTGGGAGGACAATGAGCAATACGCAGGTGCATATGATGACGGATCGACGGAGAATGACTGGTTCTACGACAACTATGACGATCCCGGGGAGGCGGGATTGTTCGACGTTTAGCGCGACACAGGGGCCCTGTACAGTTGCCAACAGGTGAAGGGGACAAACGCTGCGCATGGCTGTAGTGAACATCAATGCCTGGCTCTATCCATGCATGAGAGGCTATGCGAGGTCCCGGTTGGCAATCGATGGGACATGCCTTCAGGAGTTTGACGCCACGGTTTCGGGACAGACCCCAGCACTCAAGCTCATCGACCTCGGCGCCCACTTCAGCCCACCCTTCCACGTGCGCTGAGTACCATTTCGCCCTCCATGGGGCAGAGCAACTCGACCATGCAGAACGAAACCACCATTTCGGCGTGCTGGAATTCGCCAGGCGCAGAGTAGGGCGCAGCGGCATCTGTCCATGGCGACACCTATGACTGGCGTAGTGCAGATCATCGCCCCCGAGCGCTGGAGACCTACGGCGCTGACCAGATCACCTGCCCCTGAAGATCAGTAAGGGTCAACGTCGGCGCGCCCGCTGGCGTCACTCCGAGCGTGGCGCGCGGCAGGCCACCCTTGTCATACACCACCAGCCCCGGGCCGAGATTGAGCATAACGCGGGGTCTCCCCTGTTCGACTAGGCTCAGGGTCGGAGAGCCGTTAGCTGTGACGCTTAGCAGGGCGCGCGGCAGCCCGTCTTGGTCGAATAGGCGTAGGGCCGCAATGCCGTCAGTGTCCACGCTCAATCCGCCGCGTGGCTGGCCGTCCTGACCCACGAGGACGAACCGCTTGGCCTTGACCTCCTCCGCCACGTTCGCCACAGCTCCCAAGAGTACCGTAAGGCTGAGACAGGCCAGGGCGGCCGTCGCCAGCTTCTTCCAGCGGCACATTTCGCGCTCTAGCCGATCTAACCGATCCTCGATGGCAGGTGATAGACACTCGCTCATTGCACCCTCCCCATCCCTCTATGCGCGTCACCGCCGGCGCGTGTGTTTTGGCGTCGGGACTACGCCTCACCGTCCTCGCAGTCGGCGCCCAATAGCTGAAGTTCAGCGGCTCGACTGCTGGCCATGGCCCTATTTGGCAGGACCACCGTACCCAATACTCCCCAGGGTAAGGACGGTCGAAAATACACCTTCAGGCCGAGCTACTGGCTCGGGAGTAGAAAGTCAAACTGGCTCTCGTGGTTTGACGGTTGGCGTGGGCAAAAACCTGCACACCCCGTGGCGGGCGCAGCCGCCACGGTCGGTATAGGGATATGGACCGTCCATACGACTAAATAATACCCGCAGGGAAGGCGCAACGATGAGCGCGCACCGAAATACCGCGGCGTGTGTCCCCGCTGCGACGGGCTGTTCTCGGCTGAGCCTGTGCATCATCGCCGCTGTCAGGGCTTCCGAAGAGTCAATGCCCACGTGAAAACGGAGCGTTGACCCTACCTTCATGCCTTTGCAGCGGTCAGTTGGATCAATCCGAGCCCAACCTTGGGGACCGCGCCGTCGGAGCGTGAAGAGCCTACGGGCGGGCGGTCTCTGTTTTGATCGCCTGCTAGGTTATACCTCAGGCACTCAGCCAGTTTAGCCGGGAGGAGGGAGCGATGCGTGAATGGCTGGTCAGACGCCATGCTGTCGTAGCACTGATCGGTTCACTCGTAGCGATGGCAGGTGCCGAATTAGTGGCGCCTGCCTCGGCTGCTGACGCCCCATTCTGGACGGAGTCGCCGCCGGGCCAAATGCCGAAGATCCAAGCCCCCAACTTCGCGGAATTGGCCGAGCAGCTGCAGCCTGCGGTGGTGAACATCAGTACCACGCAGGTCCTAAGAGGTCCAGGGCGCGGCCTTCCTTTCCCCAGCCCGTTTGGCGGGCGCGGCGAGCGCGACCCCTTCCAGGAGTTCTTCGAGCGGTTCTTCGGCGGATCACCGCAACGCGAGCTGCGCCGGCGTAGCCTGGGCTCGGGATTCATCATCAACAAAGATGGATACATCGTCACCAATAACCACGTGGTCGAAAACGCCACGGATATCAAAGTGTCCCTCTCCGACGAGGAGGACTTCGACGCCACGGTGGTCGGGCGTGACCCGCTAACCGATGTCGCCCTGATCAAGATCGAGGCCGAGCGCGATCTGCCGGTAGCCCCCTTGGGCAACTCCGACCAGTTGCGGGTGGGCGAGTGGGTCATCGCCATCGGCAACCCCTTCGGCCTGGGCCACACGGTTACGGCCGGCATCGCCAGCGCCAAGGGCCGGATCATCGGCGCCGGGCCGTACGATGACTTCATCCAGACCGACGCCTCGATCAATCCAGGCAATAGCGGTGGGCCTCTGTTGAACCTGCGGGGAGAGGTGGTGGGTATCAACACCGCCATCGTGGCCGCCGGGCAGGGCATCGGTTTTGCCATCCCGATCAACCTCGCCAAAGAGATTCTCCCCCAGCTGCGCGAGAAGGGGCAGGTGACTCGCGGCTGGCTGGGCGTCCAAGTGCAGCAAGTGACGCCTGAGTTGGCGCAGTCATTGGGCCTGGAACGGCCGCGCGGCGCCTTGGTGGCTGACGTCCAGCCGAACAGCCCGGCCGAGCGAGCTGGCATTCAGCGCGGGGATGTGATCGTCGGGTTCAAGGGGGAGGAAATCGAGGAAATGCATGAGTTGCCGCACGTCGTGGCCACGACGCCGCCGGGCACGGCGGTCGACGTTCGGCTCATTCGCCAGGGGCAGGAGCAGACGGTGCAGGTCAAAGTGGGCGAGATGCCGCAGCAGCCGCGGCAAGCGGCCATCGAGGGCGGCACGACTGAAGGCGAGTTGGGGCTGGCCGTGCAAGAGCTAACACCCGAGATCGCCCGTAGTCTGGGCGTGCCGAGCACGCAAGGGGTGATGGTGACTGGCGTAGAGGAAGGGAGCCCAGCGGACGAGGTGGGGATTCGGCGCGGCGACGTCATCCTCGAAGTGAATCAACAGAAGATCGCGAACCTCCAGGATTACCGGGCGGCACTCGGTCGTGTGGGAGAGGAGGAGCCGGTGCTCTTGCTTATGCGCCGGGGAGACAGTGCGATGTATGTGGCGCTACGGCCAGAGAAGTAGCTCCCAACGTGGACAGATTGCAGGCGGGTGTGGCCGAGGGGGTGGAATGAGGCCGCGCAACATCGGCATCAGGATCGCAGCCGCTCCCCTGGTTAGCGAATGCTTGATCGCAAGGCTGTCCATCCTCGACTGCTTAGGGCGCTCCGTCATCCGACTTTCGAGGTGGCCGTCAGCCAGCTCTTGGTAGCCAGGATGGGATTGCGCGAACACGCACCAAAGCGGGGGTGGGACTCGATCCTCCGGCGATGGGCCAGCGGCGTCTCCCGCGTCAAAATGAAGATTGGTCGGCACCCGGCCGACGATCTCGATCGCGTCTTCGCGGCGCGTCAGGCGATCGGCTCGGACGCGGAGTTATTCGTCGATGCCAACGGCGCCTACACCCGCAAGCAAGCCTTGACCTTCGCCGAAGCCTTCGTCGAACTCGGCGTGCGCTGGTTTGAGGAGCCGGTGTCCTCCGACGACCTGGAGGGCCTGCGGCTTCTCCGCGACCGCGCTCCGGCGGGTATGGATATCGCTGCCGGGGAGTATGGCTACGATCAGTACTACTTCCGCCGCATGCTGGAGGCTGGCGCCGTAGATGTATTACAGGCCGATGTGACGCGTTGCGGCGGTGTCACCGGGTTTCTGCGTGTAGCAGCTCTGTGCCAGGCCCATGGTATCCCGCTCTCGGCACACGGCGCCAGCGCTGCACGTGCATCCATGCTGTAGCTTGGCACCCGTCTGCCACGTCGAATACTTTCACGACCACGTGCGGATTGAACACCTGCTGTTCGACGGCGCACCGACACCGCTCGACGGCATACTGTACCCGGACCTCTCCCGGCCCGGCATGGGTCTGGAGTTTAAACGCTCTGATGCGGAACCTTACCGTATCGCCGTCTAACCAGGTTCAATCAGCTTGTCGCGCTGGAAGCCGGCTCGGGCCATGGTATGCGGAGAAGATACGCCTCAGTCCCGCCGCCCGCGCCAATCCGACCAGACGACCATGGCGGCTGCCATAGTCGCGACAGGGGCGGTTTTGGCCGGCAGAGCCGGTGGTCCTGCTAAGGATCAACATTATAGCGACCCTACCTCTCACAAATGTAGGCCATCGTTCGAGCCGCCTCAGCGCCGCGCGCGTGGACGCCGAGGCTCTCGCTGCCGAGTTGCGGGGCAAGATCCATGGTGAGGTACGCTTCGACGACGGTAGCCCCGCGCTCTACGCCACCGACGCCTCAAATTACCGGCAGGTGCCGATCGGCGTGGTGCTGCCGCGCGACCTCGACGACGTCATCGCCACCGTGGTGACGGCTCGCCGATATGGTGCGCCGGTGCTGCCGCGCGGCGGCACCAGCTTGGCAGGGCAATGCTGTAACGTCGCTGTCGTCATCGATTTTTCAAATATGTCCACCGCGTTCTCCATATCGATCCCGACGAGCGCCTGGCGCGCGTGCGGCCCGGCACGATCCTCGACGACTTGCGCAATGCCGCCGAGAAGTATCATCTCACGTTCGGCCCCGACCCCGCGACGCACAACCATTGTACGCTGGGCGGCATGATCGGCAACAACCCGTGCGGCATCCACTCCGTGATGGCCGGCCGCACCGCCGATAACGTCGAGGAGCTGGAGATTTTGACTTACGACGGTCTGCGCCTGCGGGTGGGGCGCACGAGCGAGGCGGAGTTAGAGCGGATCATCCGCGGGGGCGGCCGCCGCGGAGAGATCTATGCCAAGCTCAAAGTGCTCCGTGACCGCTATGCCGACCTCATTCGCGCGCGTTACCCCATGATCCCACGCCGTGTGTCGGGCTACAACCTCGATGAACTGCTGCCGGAGAACGGATTTCACGTGGCTCGGGCCTTGGTCGGCAGTGAGGGTACCTGCGTCACCATCCTTGAGGCAACCGTCCGGCTCGTCCACAGCCCGCCGGCGCACACGCTCGTGGTGCTCGGCTATCCCGATGTGTATCAGGCCGGCGACCATATCCCAGAAGTTATGGAGCATGCACCGCTGGGACTCGAGGGCATCGACGACCGCCTCGTGGGCTACATCCACAAGAAAGATCTGCACGCCGAATACACCGAGCTGCTGCCGCCCGGGGGCGGCTGGCTGCTGGTCGAGATGGGCGGCGCCACGAAGGAGGAGGCCAACGCCCGCGCCCACGAACTCATGGCGGCGCTGAAGAAGCACGGTCAACCGCCCGCCATGAGGCTCTTTGACGATGTCAAACAGAGCGCGAAGATTTGGGAGATCCGCGAGTCCGGCCTGGGGGCCACCGCCTATATCCCTGGTATGCCGGACACCTGGCCCGGTTGGGAAGATTCGGCGGTGCCGCCTGAGCGCCTGGGCCATTACCTGCGGGACCTTCGCGAGCTCTTCGAAAAGTATCGCTATCAATGTGCGCTCTATGGCCACTTTGGACAGGGCTGCGTGCATGTCCGCATCGATTCCGACCTCACGACGCGTGCCGGCATCGACCAGTATCTAGGCTTTCTCACCGAGGCCGCCGACCTGGTGGTCTCCTACGCCGGCTCGCTCTGCGGCGAGCACGGCGACGGCCAGGCCCGCGCCGCCCTGCTGGTCTTCGGCGCCTTGATCTCACCGCAGTTCCTGACCGAGATCTCGCTCAGTGGGTATCTGTTCGCGGCCCTCGCGCTGCTATTCGTGCGCCCGATCGCCCTCGGCATCGCCCTGGTAGGGAGTCGACTGCACTGGCGCGAAATGGCCGCGGCGGCATGGTTCGGCCCCAAGGGGTTCGCTTCGGTGGTCTACGGCATTCTGATCCTCAAGGCCGGCCTTGAGAGGGGGGACGATCTCTTTCACCTGCTGGCGATCGTGGTGGTGGGCTCCATCATCGCCCATTCCTCGACGGATGTGGTGATCGCCCGCTGGTTCCAAAAGGCGGAGGCGGAAACGGAGTCTGCCAAGCTCTACCCGTGAACGGGCCGCTGGAGCATAGGGAAGCCCTGGGGGAAGGAGGGAGAGCAGATGTCGGAACACATGCACGACGCCCATACGACTGGGGGAAAAGCTGCTCTTTCGCCACAGGATCAGCAAGAGCGCAAACAGCGGGTTTTGACCCAGGGGACGCCGGCGATCGTGCGCAGCATCGCCGATGCGTTGGTGATCAAGAGGGAGAACATCTTTTTTCTTACCGAGCCCGACGGTAGTGTCCCGCTCGCGGACGACCATGGCTTGGGGCTGTACTATCATGACTGCCGCTATCTCAACGGCTATGAGCTCAAGCTGGGCGGTGCCGAACCCCACGTGTTGGTGTCGACCGCTGAGCGCGGTTTCATGGCGGTGTTGCAGCTGACCAATCCTGACATCTGCATGCCCAATGGGCGGCTGATTCATAAGGACCAGATCGGGGTGAAATGGGAGCGCGTCCTTGAGGCCGACCGACCAGCGCTGCACGACATCATCACGCTCCAGAACTTCGGCCTGGAGCCCATCGAGTTTCCCGTGTCGATGGCGTTCCAAGCCGGCTTTGAGGACGTGTACGCCGTGCGCGAATTGCTGCCGGAGCGGCTGGGCACGCTGCACCAAGCCTCCTGGCAGGAAGGCGCCCTCAGCTTTATCTATGCCGGCAAAGATGGCGTCTATCCCGGTCTTGTGATCACCTTCGTCCCCGGGGTTCACACCGTGGACGGCACAACCGTGAGCTTTCGGGTCAGGTTAAACCCACGCGAGAGCCAGCAAATCCGCCTCCTGATCGCCGTCGCGGAGTCGCCACACGAGCACAACGTCCACCCCGTTGCCGGCGCTCGGCCCGACCCCAAAGCCATCGGGGAGGTCATGCAGCGCTCGGCCGGGCAGTCGCTCGGCCGGCGCACGCAGATCCGCACTGATAGCCTCTTGTTGAACAGTATTCTGGAGCGTTCGTTCCGCGATCTCGAGGTGTTACGGAGCACGATCAAGGGCGATGACTTCTTCGCCGCCGGCGTACCGTGGTTCAGCACGCTGTTCGGCCGTGACAGCCTTATCACCGCGCTTCAGACCCTGGCCTACAGGCCGGAGATCGCCGAGCAGACCCTGCGGCTTTTGGCGCGCTACCAGAGCCGACGGGCAGACGAATGGCGCGACGCACAACCGGGCAAGATCCTGCACGAACTCCGCATCGGCGAGATGGCCAATGTGGGAGAGATCCCGCACACGCCATATTATGGCACCATCGACGCCACACCGCTCTTCCTCATTCTCCTCGGCCGCCATGCCGCCTGGACGGAGCAGGTGCGCCTTTTCCGTGAGCTGAGAGAGCACGTCGACGCGGCCCTTGAGTGGATCGCGGAGTACGGGGATCAGGACGGTGATGGCTACCTCGAATGCGAGAGCACGTCGGGCAAAGGGCTCGTTAACCAAGGCTACGTCTATCTCGCCAAGCGAACCCTGGCCGACGTCTGCCAGCGTGCCGGCGAGAGAGACCGCGCCGACCAGCTTAGGCGGGAAGCGGAGGAGCTGCGTGCGCGCTTCGATCAGGACTTTTGGTTGGAGGAGAAGGGCTTCTACGCCTTGGCCTTGCAGGCCGATAAGCAACCGGCTGCCGTCTGCTCATCGAACCCCGGCATGCCTTGTGGGCAGGGATTGCGGAGCCGGAAAAGGCACGGCGGACGGTAGAACGCCTGATGAGCGACGACATGTTCACCGGCTGGGGCATTCGGACGCTGCCCGATCGGGAGCGGCGCTACAATCCAATCGGTTACCATCTCGGGACTGTGTGGCCCCACGACAATGCTTTGATTGCTGCAGGCTTTCGGCGCTATGGCTATGATGATGCCGCGCGCCACGTGTTCACCGCCATTGTCGAGGCGGCGATGCACTTTGCGCACCACCGACTGCCTGAGCTTTTCGCCGGTTTTCGGCGGGACGAATACGGCGTGCCGGTCCGCTATCCCGTGGCCTGCCACCCGCAGGCATGGGCCGCGGGTACCCTCCCGTACCTCGTCGAGGTCGTGTTAGGGCTGGTGCCGGAGGCGTTCGATCAGCGGCTCCGCATTGTTCGCCCGATGCTGCCGGACTTCGTCGATCGGGTGGAGGTCCAAGAGCTACGAGTGGGAGACGCTCAGGTGAACCTGAAGTTCGAACGCATCTCCGACGGCGTCGCGGTAAAGGTGCTGCAGGTCGATGGTCCTTTGGATGTGATCATCGAGCCCGAGGTCTCGATGAGAACGGCATCGCCGAGCTAGATTTAGGGGCCTGGTTCTATCGAAATGGATAACACCTCATGATGATCGATTGCTGCACACCCCCAGGGTGGCAATACAACCCGTCGCTTTGGTCACAGCACCTGCCGATCGTGGCATTAGCCCTAGTGGGGTTTGACATTTATAGCATGGTTGTCGGCTTCCTCCTCATCTCATTCGCCATGGTACGTGGGGAGACGTTGCCACAGCGTTTCAGCGGCAGATGGTCGGTGCTGTAGCGGGCCGATGCTTTTCAGAAGCGACAACAGGCTGGTTGTTGAGGGCCAAAGTTCTCTAGGCCGAAGTAGTCGGCAGCCCTCTTTCAGTCCGCAGGGGAGAGAGGGTACAGGGGCAAAAGAGGGTGGAAGAGGAGGGTAATATGTGCACAGGAGGTCAGCCCGAGATTGTGGTCATCACTGGCGCCTCGGCTGGCGTTGGGAGGGCCACTGCACGGGCCTTCGCACGGTAGGGGGCACACGTCGGCTTGCTTGCGCGCGGCCATGATGGGCTGGAGGGGGCGCGCCGAGAGATCGAGACCTTGGGCGGAGAGGCGCTAATGCTGCCCGCCGATGTCGCCGCGGCTGACCAGGTCGAGGCAGCGGCAGCCGCCGTTGAGGAGACTTTTGGACCCATCGATATTTGGATCAACAACGCCATGGTGTCGGTGTTCTCGCCTGTGAGGGAGATGACGCCGGAGGAGTTCCAGCGCGTCACCGAAGTGACCTATCTCGGCACAGTGTACGGCACCATGGCCGCGTTGCGCCGGATGCTGGCTCGCGATCGCGGCGTCATCGTGCAGGTCGGCTCCGCCCTGGCCTATCGGGGTATCCCGCTGCAGGCCGCCTACTGCGGCGCCAAGCATGCCATCCAGGGGTTCACCGAGTCGCTGCGTTGTGAGCTGCTGCACGACGGCAGCCGCATCCACCTCACCATGGTCCAGTTGCCGGCGCTCAACACGCCACAATTCGGCTGGATCAAGAGCCGGCTGCCGCGTAAGGCACAACCGGTGCCGCCGATCTATCAGCCAGAAGTCGCCGCCGAGGCGATCGTCTGGGCGGCGCATCATAGCCGGCGGGAACTGAACGTTGGCCTGTCGACTTTGATTGTCATGCTGGCCAATAAATTGGCGCCGGGGCTGGCAGATTGGTATCTGGCCCGGACAGGCTATGACGCCCAACAGACCGATGCGCCGGCCGACCCGACGCGCCCCCATAACCTCTGGCTTCCGGTGCCCGGCGATCATGGGGCGCATGGAGACTTCGACCGCAGGGCATACGACAGCAGTGGACAGCTGTGGGCTACGACGCATCGCGGTTGGCTCGCCCTGGCGGCAGTCGGGATCGCTGGGGTAGCCGGTGCAATGTTGGCGGGGTGGGGGCGGCGTCACGGCGATAACGCTGGATCTTGCGGAGGGGATCTGTGCCTGACAGATCGGACCCGCGAACACGAGTCGACTGCGCGGCGGCGTATCCCCCGATGACCTCTTAGCTAACCCGGCTTTCCTTCCAAACCTATGGCGCGCTTGCTGGCCGGCCGCCAGCCGCATGCTGGTGCGATAGCAGTCTAGGGTAAGAGGTGTGATGTCGAGTGTAGGGATTTTTCCCGCCTAGGCGACTAACCCTAAAATGGTCTTTCAGCACCAACCCTCCGTCGTTTCGGAGGTCAGGCGACAAGCACAGGCCGTCGCTGTTGCCTGTCCCATGTGTGGGCAAGCGTCGCGATGGTACGCGTCGCTAGCTAGGAGGTCCTGCCTCGGCCGGGGCACGCTACCTCAACTTGAGCGGTAGTGGTACCTGCGGAGGCATTGACCAGAGGGGAGGTTCAAGCATGGCAGGAAAAGGTCTGTTTACAGCGCTTCGCATCGTATCCTTCATCGCCGTGCTCGGCCTGGTGGGCGCCCCCTCAGGCCTCCTCGTAACCTGGGCTTCCAGTCCTGAGCAGCCGGGCGTGAGCCGTATAGCACAACGCCAGCCGATGGCGCGGCAAGCGCCGATGAGCAGCCCGCCCAGCGGCGGCGTGCTGTTGCAGCAATCGCCTCAGACCATCGATGAGTATACCGCGATGGTGCAGAACCGCCTGCAAGCGGCAGCTATGGAGATGAGGCAACGGGGCACCGCGGAACTGAGGCTGACCATCGGGAGGGACGGCTCGATCCGACAGACTGAGATCGTGGAGCTGGATGGACCTGCCGCGCTGCGCGACGAGCTTAGGCAGCTCGTGAGCCGAATCGCACCGCTCCCAGCCCTCCCTGAAAATGTCGACACCCTTGTGGTCCAAACAGATCTCGCCTTCGATTATCCGGGGGAAAACCTGATGGATCGCTTTGGCCGGCTTCCCCGGTCGCCCAGATAGCAATCGGCCAAGGTAGGGCTAGGAGTGAGCCTAGGAGGCTTGGTGCAACGGCTGCCAAGCCGCCAGCGTGGCGGTAAGCCTCAACTTTACCCCAGGAACGCAAAGGAGGAACGCCCATGAACCGATTCAGGGTCAGTCTTTCAGTGTCCACGCTATTCGTGGCTCTGCCCATCTGGGCGCTGAGCCAACCTACGCCCATCCCGCCCGGGGCGGCGGAGGTGGCGCCCCGCCGCCGTCAACCGCCACACGGGCTGTAGGGAGGTGCGCTATGCGGAATGTGGCCATCGGTTTAGGCCTCAGCTTGCTGGTGGCGGGGTGTGCCATGGGGCCTGAGCTCACCCCGGCGCCCGGGGCCAATCAGGTCGTCGGGCGCGAGGACGCCGCTGTGGCAGAGGTAGCAGGCATCCGGGTCATGGTCCAAGCCGATGCCTGGACCGGCGTGCCTCCTGTGCTGCCAGAGCTGACGCCGCTGCAAGTCTCCATCGAGAACCGCAGCGGCCGGCCGTTGCGTATCCGGTGTCAGCAGTTCGCCCTTGTCACCCCAAGTGGCCGGCGGTACGCAGCGCTCCCGCCCTATCGCCTGGAGGATGCGGCTGGTCGCCCCATCATGGCCCCGGGCTTTCCTTACCGGGAGTTCAGTTTCGCTCCCTATTACAACCTCACCCGGTGGGAGTTACCCGGCTGGCCGGGGCCTTTTCCCTATGATCCTACCTATGCGCACCGCGACTATAGCCTGTGGCAGGCCCCGCTCCCGACGGAGGACATGCTGGAGAAGGCGCTGCCGGAGGGGGTTCTCGCAGAAGACGGCTACCTCCGGTCCGGCTTTCTGTATTTTGAGGAGGTCGACGAGGAGGTGCCGCGCCTGGACTTCACCTTTGAGCTGGTGGATGCCGCCAGTGGCGAACGTTTCGGCGCCATCCGCATTCCCTTCGTGGTGCGGGAGGGCTGAGAAAAGAGCTACTACCAATGAAACATTGCCGCACAGCAACTCCAGGCGTGCGAGGACTACCCATAGGAGGGAACTTGTAAGCCGTGGCCTTCCTATGGAGGAAGCGGTTACGCCGAAGAAAGGTGATGCATCTCACCGCATCGTGACATCTCTCTCCTCAGGGCCGGCTGGACAATGGTCATGATCGCAGAGGGCCACCCTGCACGAGGAGTGGCCGCTCTCCCACCGCGGCCAGGCTGACGGCCAAGGTGACTGTAGGCCGTTTCAAGCTGAGAACGCACCGGGGGATAAGATATCAAGATGAGAATAAGGGCTACGCGTGTTACCAGCCCTGTCGCGCTGGCGAGCCGCCGATCAACCTTCTGAGAGGCCTTTGCCCGCGAGCACAACCGTTGGCGATCCACCACTGGTCCAAGGCCAAGACGACGAGCCCCGTTTGACCGTGTTCAACAGACACTAGGGCAGTCCTCATATCTGCCATCCCTCTCCAGTCTTTAGTGGCTAAGCATATCTGCTCAGCATCCAAAGCTGGTCCCGCAAGCAGAGCGCTATACCATCCTATCGCGCCTTCGAGGCGTGCCTTACATAGAGTGGGGGCCCTTCGACCTGAAGGCGCGACCTGTCCCTCTGCCTGCCTGGGAGTGGATCACGTCTGCCTGCTCGCCTCGTCTTGGCTTACCTGGCCGGAGTTGCCCGTCAGACCAGCACTATCGATGGTATATCATTTGCACACTCCGAACCTGGTACGTACACAGTGTGCGGGGACCGGGCGCATCAGAGCCCATGAGACGAGCCCTTGGTGCGCACACGGAGCTAAAGCTGGAGGTGGCCCACGGCACCGGGGATCAGCCACGGCCCAGCGTGCCCCACCAGTGACGGGCATCGCTTTTCCCTAGCGCAAGCAACAATCGCATCCAGCATACAAAAACCAAACGGTGCCAACGATGAGGGACTCCGGATGCTAGAAGAGCTGCGGGAGGCGCAGCGTGAGACTTACCAGCGGGAGCACGCGTCAGGGAGCCACCAGAGGTCTTTCCTCCCCTGCATGCGCATCGATCAGGAGCCGGGGTCCACATTTTGCTCTTCTGTTCCTGCTCCCGTTGCTCGTTGGATTACCTGCGCGCTAGATACCACGATGCCTGCAGCCTGCGGCGCGATCCGCTCAGCGCCGGCAGCGCCTAGGGGATGGGCCTCTGCCGCGCGGCCGCGGGGCACATATGCCTAGCCATCATAATCCCTAGTATGGGCATCAATGAGATCCGGGCGGGATCGCACGACAGGCGATCCCCAGCGGCTTCGGGGCGCTCCTGGCCTGCGAGCGGTTTTCCGGACACCGCAGCTCCTCAGCGGCCGATTAGCCCATTGTGGAAAAGCCGCGTCGAAGTCCGCGATACGCCGAAACCTCAATGGCGATTTACGTCGAGGCCACCTTTTGCCGGCATCGGGGAATGCCGAGAGAACGAAGTGGGCGTGCTGCGTTGGCGGAAGCGCTAGCGTCATGAGCCCGCACGAGGTGGGACTGAATCATGCCGGAACGAAGTCGATTCAACACACCGGAGCTCTTAGAAGCTTTGCGCAACCGCGATCCCGAAGCCTGGAGAGCGTTGTATGAGGAGCAGTGGCGGCCGCTGTGCGCGTTCATCCGTGCACGGTTGGCTCATAGCCCGAATGGGCAAACCGAGAGCGAAGAGCTGGCGCAGGAAGTGCTCTGCCGCGCCTACACGAGTATCATCCACTTCAGAGGCGCGGCGCAGCTCGAAACGTGGCTGCGAACCATCGCCCAGTATGCTATCATTGACGCCGTGCGGGCGGCCCAGCGTGAGCGGCGCCTCAGCGAGCAAACCGCTGCATTAGAGAGCATAGGCGAGCCCTTGCATACTCGTGCTGCCCCGGATCCGGAGGTATCCGCACTGCGCCAAGACCTCATCCGACGGCTGCTGCGGGAGCTCCAAATCGTCCTTGGGAAGTACAGTGGCTTGTTCGTCAAACGGCATTTGGAGGACCTGTCGGAGCAGGAAGTTGCTGAGGCCGAAGGCTTGAAATACGGAACCGCCAGCGGCTATCTGGCGAGAACCCGACGCCTCCTGCGCCAGCAGAGCGCTCGGTTCGCCTCATTACTGAGCGAGTGAAGGCAGTGGATACCGTGAGAGGCTTATCCGCGGCAGAGGAGAATGTCCGTTATGCGTCACCCCTTCGAGAGCCACTGGGAGGTCATGGAGGCCCGACGGCAAGGGCTCGAGGTGGGAGAGGTGCCAGCGGTCTATCACCCTGAGCATCTCCGCCAATCGGCGCGACGTGCGCGCGGCTGCCCCGATGTGGAAGCTTTATGTGGTTTGGTCGACGGCCAGCTGCGCCAGATAAACCTACGGCGCTGGCTCAGCGTCTGGCAGCATGTACGGCTCCACGGCTGTCGGGAGTGCCAGAAGGAGGTCGCGATGATCACGGCGGTTGTGCGCCCAACCGGAGAGCTACGGTCCGCCGATCAGCAGTGGCCGCTAAGGCTCGAGCATGTGTCGAAGCGCAGCATTTCCTCCTCCATGCTGGCGAAAGGGCTGCTGGCGTGGGTGGGCGGGGTAACCGTGGTCGCTGTCGGCCTCTCGCTCTGGGTCCTCTTGCAGCATGGGGGCAGAGACCGACCACAGCCTCCCTCCGTTCAAACCACCAACGGTCAAGCTGTACGCCCCCTCATCTGGGATGACTAGGTGGGTGCGTGCCCGGTCTACGTTAAGCTCCTTTGCCGTCCATAGGCCTTGGCTCGCTGGCTTACTGCTCAGCGTCGGGGCCTGGCATCTTCCCCCACCTCGTTCTCTAGGGGCGCAAACTCCGGCCGGCGTACCGGGCGATCGCCTCCGCCTCATGCTCGGCTTCCGGGTCAACCTCGAGGCCGTTCAGCGGCAGCTGCCCGCCCCCTGGCGGCGGCACCCTGTGGACAGCGACCCATTCCAGGGCCCTAACGTCTTCGTAGTCATAGTCGACCGCGCGCGCGATGACGAGGCCGCGGGGAAGCCCGACTTCCGCGGCGCCAACCGGATTATCAACGTTGTCGCACTGGCCAAACACCCGCAGACGGGACAGATGGCCTCCATCATCCTATGGGGTGGGCCTCGAACCCTGCCAACGTGCCCGGCTTTTTCCAGGTTTACCGCCCGGCTACGGTGCGGATAGAGCACACGATTCGGGGGCATGCGGCGGACGTGGAAGGGGTGACGGACGTCTGGGAGGCGCGGGAGAGGCGGGCGGCGACCTGGAGCTGCGACTACAGTCTCGACGGCCGCTGAGCGCACAGACTTGGGAGAGAGGAGAGGCACAGGTGCTCTCCGCCAAGACCCGGCTCTAGGGAGGGGCGGGGGGCCAGCGTACGCATCCGCACCAAGTTGGCTACAGCGGCCGCAAAGGTGAACATCCAGCCCACCCGGGCGCCCCCCCCGATGCCGGGTCTTCCGCAACAGCCCCACGGTTTTCATCCAGCGCAAAATCTCTTCGAAACACTGGCGTTTCCGCTGACTCACGGCATAGCCCGGATGGTGGGTGGCGTGCGCATCAATGGCACTAGAGCGCCCGCTCGTATGCTGGGCGACATGCGGCGTCACCCGCAGCTCGCGCAATTTGTGGACGAAGTCGCGGGTGTCATAGCTCTTGTCCGTCCCCAGTGTCGCCCGCTGCTGCCCCGGAATCCCCTCAGCCATCGCCTGGGCCGCCTCCCGCTCGGCCGTCCCCGTCGCCTGCGTCACGCGGGTGTCGACCACCAAGCCGTGCCGATGCTCCATCAGCACATGCCCCAGATCACACAGCTTCGCCTCCTGCCCTTGGCTTTTTTGAACAGGCGTGCCTCGGGATCGGTCGTCGAGGCGTGCGTGGCGTTGGTACGGCGCTCCGCCCGGAAGTCGAAGCTGGGGTTGCCGGGATCATCCGAGAGCTCTGGCGGGGGCGCTACATGCTTGCGCTTGAACCCTTCTGACCGGCTCAGGCTTCGATCAAGGTCCCGTCCACCGTGAAATGTTCATCCGACAACAGGTCGCGCTCCCGAGCCTGGGCTAGCACCTGGTCGAAGAAGGCGGTCGCGACGACCCCCTCCAGCAAGCGCTCGCGATTCTTGCTGAAGGTCGAGGAGTCCCAGACAGGGTCCTCCAGGTTCAGCCCCACACACCAGCGGAAGAGCAGGTAGCCGTCGAGTTGTTCCATCAGCAACCGCTCGCTACTGATGGAATCAAGCACGTGCAGCGGCAAGGTCCGCAGCAACTTCTCGGGGGGAATCGAGGGCCTGCCGGTCTGGGAGTACAGCGCGTCAAACTGCGGCGACAGCTCCTTCAACACCGCCTTCACCATGGCGCGAATGGGGCGCAACGGATGGTCCTGGGACACACCCTCATCGGGCCTGATGTCACTGAACATCGCCGCTGGATGCGGGTCGTCTCCACGCATGGGGTTGTCCTTCGCGAAAGGGATGAAGGGTACGCAGACCAATTGTACCGGAGAAGCGCCCTCTCACGGGATCAAAAATCGAGTTTTTCAGCAGCCTGCTAGAGCCCCAGTGCATAGCACGTACGAGATTTGCCGTGCGCCATCGCCCGTCCCTTCCCCCTGATTGACGCCGCTCGAGTGACCGTGTATACCATACGCACGCACGTGATCAGCAAGCAACGGCACTCTGCTCTAAGAGCAGGCCCGTCACGAGATGGTAGCCGCACGCCGGACGTGCAGCAGTGATCACGACCGAAGACTGTGCGCCTAGGCGTATCAGGATCACTGCGCTCGCGTGACGGTGTCGCAGCAGGGGTGGTTCTGGGCCCAGGAGTTTCCATGCGACGGTATACGACCGTCCTGATTGGCTGTGGCCCCCGAGGGGCCATGCAGGCCCAGGCGGTGCAGGCCAATTCCGCGCAGTTCACGTTAGTGGCGGTATGCGACCGCGACGCCCAACGGCTCAAGACGTTGGCCGCAGAGTATGGCGTCGCGCATACCTACACGGACGCTGAAGCCATGCTCGCTGCAGAGCGGCCAGAGGTGTTGTGCTTTGCCACGCCACCCGCCGTACGGCTGCCGGTAGTCGAACTCGGGGTCACCTATGGGGTCAAAGCCATTGCCTTGGAGAAACCCATGGCCCTGTCTCTCGCTGAAGCGAGGACGATCCTCGACCTCTGCACCGCGGCGCAGGTGAAATTGATCGTCTGCCATCAATGGAAGTACCAGGCACACTGGCAACGGGTGTGGGAGTTGGTGCGGAGCGGGACGATCGGAGACGTCCGGCTGATCCACGCCACCTCGCGGCCCTCTATGTTGCGGGTCGGCACGCATCTGGTGGATACCATGCTGTGGTTGAACGGCGGTCATCGGGGGACCTGGGTCATCGGGCAGGTGCATGGGACCGCAACGTACCAGGAGGATCATCCCTGTCCAGACTATGTCATGGGGGTCATCGAGTTTGCCAATAGCGTCCGCGGGCTCTTGGAGTGTGGCACGCTGGCCCCGCAGCGCATGGCCGACGACGCCTTCTGGGCAGACAGTACCGTGGTCGTCTATGGCACACGGGGCTCTGTGACGTGCGCCGGAGATGGCTGGCAGGCGGTCAGTACCGCGTCCGGCCAGACGCTGATGGCCGGCCCGTGTGACCCCACACCGCAAGAGCCCCGGTGGCTGCGCGAATTAGCCACCTGGCTGGACCATCCAGCCCAGGAACATCCCTGTCGTGGTGCGGTCGCCTACCATGGATTGGAGCTGCTCATGGGCCTCGCCCTCAGCAGTCTGGAGCGCCGGCAGATCACGATGCCCATTCAGCCCGTCCCGTCCAAGCCCGAGCTCGCCCGGCTGGAGCACCTCTTACGCCAGATCGCCTAGGCGACGGCCATGAGGAGGACACGGCATGACCCGCGTGGGGATTCAGATCGAACCCGCCTTCGGATTCACCTTCGAGGAGGTCGTCCAGATCGCCCGCCTGGCCGAGCAGACGGGCTATCATGCCTTGTGGGCTTCAGACCATCTCTACTTGGGTGCCCAGGCTCACCGTCCGTGCCTGGAAGCGTGGACACTCCTGACCGCCCTCGCGCCGCTGACCACCACGCTGCGGCTCGGGACGCTGGTCACCTGCTATGCGTATCGTCATCCAAGCCTGCTGGCCAAGGCCGTGGCCTGCGTCGACCTGATCAGCCAAGGCCGGGTTGACTGCGGGCTCGGGGCCGGGTGGAACGCCGCCGAATGCCGAGCCTACGGCATTCCCTTTCCGCCGGTGCGCATCCGTATGGCGCAGCTCCGCGAAGCCGTCCAGGTGCTCCGCCTGCTGTGGACGCACGAGCGGGCCTCCTTTCAGGGGCAGTACTATACACTGGACGAGGCCGTATGTATGCCCAAACCCCGGCAACAACCGTTGCCGCTGTGGATCGGCGGGCAGGGCGAGAAGGTCCTCCTGCGCCTGGTGGCCGAAGCCGCCGATGGCTGGAACATGGTGCCGGGCAGTTCCCTGGCGCAGGTGCGGCACAAGCTGCAGGTCCTCGATCGGCACTGTGAGGTCGTGGGACGCGACCCGCACAGCATCGATAAATCGCTGTTGGTCTACACCTCTCTGTATGATACCGAGCAGGAGTTCGCCCAGGCGCTGGCGGACCAGGCGCGCCTGCTCGGCGCCGACAGTCAAGGGAGTCTGCTCCGGGCCCGCGAACTCGGGCTGGCAGGATCAGCGGCACACGTCACCGACACCCTCGGGCGCTATCTGGCATGTGGCTTCGACTACCTGATCGCACTGTTCCCGTATACACGTGAGCGCGACATGCTGCAGCGCTATGCCGAGGAGGTCTGGTGCCATCTGCCGTGAGCGATGGGGAAAGCTCCCAGGGACTCGTCGTCACGAAGCCAGACATGGCAGAGCCTTCCGGGAGCGACGGCGAACCGCGTCGTCCGGGGTGCGGTACCGTCGCGACAGCGACTCCGGCTTGCCCCCGCCGCTGGTGATCACCTCGGGTACCCGTCCCAGGCGGTATGGGCCTCTTGCGTCGGCGACGCGCTTCGCTGCCCCTGTCCCCATGATCGACTTGAAGGGGAGACGAGCGACGGGCCATCCGCCCGCCGCGGCGTGGGTGAGGCAAGAGATCTCCCCATCCCTTCTCGTGTGCCACAAGCGGCACGATTCCGTTGCGTCCCATCCGCTCTCTATCGGCCACGATAGGGTGCGTGGCCGCACGCGAGACGTGTCCACCGCCGATGTTGCCCCTGCAATTCCCAGCGTCCATTGTGTCCCGGCCGTCCGCGGTTGCCCGGGTCCGAGAGGTCCGGGGTATCCTGTGAGGTCACGTCGCTCTGGCGCCTCACGAGCTCGGGCGACGTCTCTTGGGCCGTGCCTCCGGGAGGTCTTGCCCCTTCCTCCTTCGGGTGTTGCCCGCCTCGCTGCCTGGTGCCCTTGGGGTGCTCTCCACGGCTGGGGGGACGGCGCAGAGGCTCGTGGCGATGCAGATGACGGGAAGGACGATGAAGACCAGGAGGGCCACCTGGTAGCTTCCGCTGAGCGTCACGACGTAGCCAAAGGGCAAGGGGCCGAGCGCGGCAGAGGCGACCATGGCCGTACTGGCAGCGCCTCGGATACTCCCGAGATGGACACGTCCAAAGTAATTGGGCCAGATCACGATGTTGAGCGTCATCAGCATGCCTTGGCTAAACCCGACAAAGCCACCACACACCAAGGCCTGCCATGGCGAGACCAGCAGGAGCAGCCAGAGGATGGCCAGCACGAAGAGGGTCACCGCGCTGGCCAGGACAACGCGGTTGGCGACTCTGTCCACGAGGAAGCCTGTGACAAAGCTCCCTGCCAGGGCCATCGGCGCCATGACGCTTAACACCGCGGCGGCCAGTGTTGGCTCGAACCCTTTGCTGGCGAACAGGGCGACGTGGTGGAAGGTCAAGGCCGTGCTGACCAGGGAAATCGAGGCAGTACTGCCCAGGAGCAGCCAGAACGCCCTCGTCCGGCACGCTTCGCCCAACCGCCACCCCATCGGGCGTACACGGACATACCGGGTAACGGAGGGCGCGTCAGCCCCGGAACCGTGTCCCCATCGGGCTGCAGCCCCACAGCCTCGGGATTCTGACGCACCAACAGCAGGGCCGGGAGCAGTAAGGGGCCCCACACCATCCAGGCGAAGAACGTCCAGGCCGTCCGGCAGCCGAAGTGTGTGATAAGGACGTAGGCCAGCACTGGAAAGGTCGCCTGGCTGGCCGGGGAGGCGATCGCCGTGAGGGCTGAGACGGTGCCACCCCTGCGGACGAACCATGTCGCCACCATGGTGGTGGCGACATGGGGCAGAGAACCCTGTCCCAACGTGCGCAGCGCCATGAACCCCATGAACAGATGGAAGGGCTCGGTGACGCCACTCATCCACCAGATCGCCCCCCCCAAGGCAAGGACCACGAGGGTGAGGGTGCCCCGAGCGCCGCATCGGTCAAACAGTCGTCCGATCAGGAGAAGACCGGTTGCCGCGACCAGAGAACCGGCGGTATACAGACCGGCCACGAGCGTCCTGGACCAACCGGTCTCGTGGATCATGGGATCCACGAAGACGGAGATCGTGTATGTCTGCCCTGGGGCAGACGCGAAGATGCAGAGCCAGGAGACGGTCAGGATCACCCACCCATAATAGCCAGGAAGACGCTTGGCCCACGCAGGCACATCCCCGCGAACCGTTTGCGCAGGTACGACGAGCGCTCCTCTTGGGTCGGAAATTGACTGGTGGTCGCGTTCGAGGTGTTCGGCATGATGCATGCCGTTACGCCTGCGGAAACAGCAGGGCCTCTGCCTCGTTCGGGGACAGCTGGGGCAACAGATAGTACCCCGTCTTGGTCAAGATTTGGCCGGGCGGCTCGTCCATTTCGAGCTCGACCACCACATGCTGAACTGAGGGCGACGGCTGCTCCGGGTTGAACTCGGGGGGCAGCGTGCTCAGGTAGCGCACGTCCTGGCCCTGGAGCCGACGCTCCAGCTCAGTGAGGACGATCCGTCTGCCGAACGGATCGGGCATATTTTGGGGATAGGAACCATCCTTGAGATAATACACCTTGGCCATAACTCCCCCTGGATGTCCGGGTCGCACCCGGCTCGTCTCCGGTGAGATGAGGAGACTCCTTATAGCGCATCGTGTGCACGACTTGGCCTCGCTCCGCACGGCAATCACCCGATATCACATCGACCCTCTGAGGTCGACGTTGCGTTGGAGACCTCACCAGGACTTGTGACTCGATGCCCTCCTTTGCCAACGCTCTCGGCTCGACACTATTCATCCCAACGTTGCATGCATCGCCACCAGGATCGGCACGTCCTGTTGGCCGCAAAAGACGACCATCTCGAGGTATCGACTCTAGTCCACCCTCCCTGCGGCGCACCGATCGGCAGCGCTGCATGGCCTTGGCGCCGCCTCCAGAGCCTTACCAGCGCCCCAATCCTGCGCGGTCTCGGGGCTGAGTTTGGGGGGAACGATGGACCGATCACGGCTCATCCATCAGGGCCCGACATCGAATGTCTGTATGGCCCGATAAGTAAACGGCGGAGCAGGTCTATCACGATGGGTCGGAACCGCTCATCGGCGTCCCGGAGACCCGTCCGCGATTGTACACGGAAGCGATGCACAAACTCCACCACTCCGCATGCCAGACCGGCCATCTGCAGGCTGTCGAGGATCGGCCACGTGAACTCACTGTCCATGTCCCGGAAGCAAAGCAACGGGATGAGCTGTGTTGATGGGGTGGCGTTGCTGGAGCAGGTCCTGATCACGTTCTCCATGATTCTGATACCAGCCGGCACGTTGGCGACGAGCCTGCATGTCAACGTTGACTGGTCGTCCTCCCTGAGCCTTGCGTTGAGGCTATCGTCGGCCGATCGGTGTATAGTAACACCGAACATAGATCGGTTTCTCCATGCGGCATCTTATTATGGTATTGCGATCAAGACGGTATTTTTCTGGTTGCCATGACATCGAATGTACATTTATACTGTACATTGCCAGGGTGATTCTGTCAACTAGAGGTCACAGAGGCCTCCCTTGCGGCAGCCTCGTTGGATTGCATCGCCGCGGTCTTGGGCGTGGCCTTCGGGGCATGCTTTCCGGCACCAGCCCCAACCCTGCGGCGGTGGTGCAGGCTATAGAGCGCGAGGCACTCACCCCAGCGCCTGGCCCCAAGCCAGCAGCGCAGCCCTCAGGCCGGCACACCGGGCATGGATGGCCGCATGCATCATGATTGCCCTTGCATCGAGAAGATGCCGCGGTACGCGTCTGCACGCGGCGCTGGGTGAGCAGTTCGTGCTGGTCTGCAACGCCGAGGTGACGCTCACCCAGGGCGATGCGGTGAGCATCGCCGCGAAGACACTCCACCCGTGGCAGAATCCCGGCGCTGCGCCAGCGCGGGTGCTCCTGGTCTCGGCACACGTAGGATTCTGAGCGGCCGCATGTCGGTGAAGGGGCCTGTGGGTCCATAATGCCACACCGCCACGACGGTATAACCAGGATAAGCAACGACCTCGGGCGCGAAGTGGCGCCGCCTGGCCGTCATCTCCCATCCCGATGCCGGCAAGACTACGTTGACCGAGAAGCTCTTCCTCAATGTCGCGGCTGTCGAGCGGGCGGGCGCGATCCGCCAGCGCGGCCAGCAACGCCCGGCCACGGCAGACTGAATGCCTCTAGAACGGGGGCAGAGGATCTCCATCAGCGCCAGCACCTTGTTGTGCGTGTGAGGACGTATCTGCACCCGCCTCGTGCATGAGCACAGGAGCCAGGGGGCGTCTTGCCATCCTGATCATGGACATGGGGGTCCCGCCCACCCTAGAAAGGATGTGGCGTCATGCAAGGGACGATTCAGAGCCTGCGCATCGAGCGTGGTTACGGCTTTCTTCGAGATACCGCGGGGACTGAAATCTTTTTCCATCACAGCGCGCTGCCTTCACCTGACCACTTTGCCACGCTGGCTGTCGGGATGGTGGTCGCGTTCGAGGTGGAGGCGGGTCCCGAGGGACTCCGCGCCACCAAGATCACAGTCATGCCCGGGCCTCACCGCTGACCGGGGTCGAGCAGCACGGAGAGCCACACCCAGTCAATCGTGAAGGGGTGCTGGACAACACGCGGTGCCCGACACCCACCCCCGCCGTCGCCTCACGAGGCATGACAGGTGGGATATCGGAGACAAGGAGAAGGGAGGCAAAGCGATGTGGAGACCGGCGCCAGACGACAGGAGTCGAATCGTCCTCAGGGGCAACGCCGCAGGCCAACGAACGAGGGCGACAGAGGGGGACCACAGGTGCAGCGTCGTCGTGGCAGTCGTCATCGGCGGCGGGTGGCTGGTCTGGGGCCGTCGGGGACATTGACAGGCGCCGACCGATCAACACCTCCGGAGACGGCATACCTCCCGAGACAGGAGCGTGTGAGGCCTTCAGGCACGGGGATACATGTCTAGCCGAGGGGGAGTTCGTCGCTGTGAGCACGGCCTTTCGGGCGCCTGAGGCCTGGCAGCCCGCGGGAACCCCACCGGCGCCAAAGCGCGGGGCAGTCAGCGGCGATCGCATGGCGCAGCATTGCCGCTATGTGTAGCTTCACTGAACAACGCTTGGCTTCTGCAGTCACAGCTCTGCGCGACCGCTCTCTTACAGGTTCGGTGATTCCGTTTGCAGCCGCAATGTTTGGGCCACATCTTGAACACGAGACCGTCTTTTGGGCAGTCGATTTCCCGTTGACGGATCAGGATTCGTTCATGTATACTGTACATACTACCCAGAGACAGCAACGTCAACAAGGGGCCACAGGAGATCGCGATGACGCTGACCACCAGCCAGATCCGCGTGGGCGAACGCCTGCGGCAGCTCCGCACCCAGCGGGGCCTGTCGGTGAGAGCCCTGGCAGCCAGGGCCGGGTTTTCCCCGAGCTTCATCTCGCAGGTGGAGCATGACCAGGTGTCCCCATCGATCGCCTCCCTGGAACGCATTGCGGCGGTCCTGGGCGTGACGTTAGGGGGATTCTTCATGGAGGCCGCCTTCAGCCCGGTGGCGGTGGTGCGGGTTGCCGAGCGTCAGGAGCTCGTCAGCTCGTGGTCTCGGGCCAGCATCGAGGCGCTTGGCCCCGCAGGCGGCACGCGGACCCTGGAGCCGATGATGATCACCCTGGAGCCTGGCGGGCGCAGCGGCACACGCCTGCACGCAGCGTTGGGTGAGCAGTTCGCGCTGGTCTGCGAGGGCGAAGTGACGCTCAGCCTGGTCGATCACACCTATGTGCTGACCGAGGGCGATGCGGTGAGCATCGCCGCGGAGACGCTGCACCAGTGGCAGAATCCCGGCACTGGGCCAGCGCGGCTGCTGATCGTCTCAGTTCGCATGGGGGGCGTGCGCGAGCGCACGGCGTCGAAGGAATCTTCGGGGCCATGAGGTCGCACCGCTGCAGATGGGACCGCCGTTGTCAGGTCGGGAAGACGATCCATCGGGAGGTGGGTCTCGGGCATGTGGTGATGGCCGTTGCGGTCTCGAGTGAGCGCTGATGATCGGGCGTCTGTTGCGGTTCGTCACACACAGGATTGGGGGGCGGCTCAGGCAGTCACACGGCTAATGCTCGCTGAGAAGTCCCAGGAAGGAGGGAGCCCGATGGTATCACCCCTCCCTATCGTAATGGGATTCGCCAGGCAACACCACTTGTCCCTCGATGGCTTGGCACAGGACATCCAAGCGCGCGTCAAGGTCGGGGGTGTTGCCACGCGTGTAGAACCCGTTGTGAACAGCCGATTCTGGGCCGACATTCGCACACTGATTCCGTATCGGCCGGTGGCGATCACCGACGACAAGTCGCCACTGAGCGATGGCGTCATCGCCGTACTCGCCGAGCCCTGCAGTCGACTTCAACGGCGTGACTTTGAATGCATGTCGAGCCCCTACTCCCTGTTCTCCAACCATCGCCGTTTTGCGCAGGCCGTCCAGAGAATGGACGACTATCTGATGCAGGCCAAGCCCCTCCGGCGTTTTGCCAGTGTGGTGGTCTTCGGACTGTATCACTACGTCTGAGGGCGCGTGAGGCGTTCCGCCAAGCCACAGCCTTTAGCATCCGCGCCGCTACCCCCCGCCCATGCAAGAATCCCGGCGCTGGGCCAGCACGGCCACTGATCCCCTCGGGTTGCGTGAAGGCCTCAACGACGGACTGTGTCGAAGGAGTCCTCAGGGTCATGCTTCACCACAGCAGCCATGCGATAACAGAAGACCTCGGACGCGAGGTGGCGCGCCGGCGCACCTTCGCCATCATCTCGCATCCTGATGCCGGCAAGACCACGCTCACCGAGAAGCTCCTGCTCTACGCCGGGGCCGTCGAGCTGGCGGGCGCGGTCCGCCATCGCGGCCAGCAACGCCCGGCCACGGCGGACTGGATGTCCCTGGAACAGGCGCGGGGGATCTCCGTCACCGCCAGCGCCTTGGAGGTCGAGTATGGGGGGTGCCGCATCAACCTGCTGGATACCCCCGGCCACCAGGATTTCAGCGAGGACACCTACCGCACGCTCATGGCCGTCGATAGCGTGGTGATGGTGCTCGACAGCGCCAAAGGGGTGGAGGCGCGCACGCAGGACTTGTTCCAGGTCTGCCGGCGGCGCGGCATCCCGGTCATCACGTTTATCAACAAACTGGACCGCTTAGGGCGCGAACCGCTGGAGCTGCTCGACGAGATCGAACGGGTGCTGGGGATTGCCGCGGTGCCCTGGAACTGGCCGATCGGGGCCGGGCCCACCTTCCAGGGGGTCTACGACCTCCACACCCGTCACGTCCTGCGCTTCGAACGCCTCGATCATGGCCGCCGCAGAGCCCCCGTGCACACGGGGGCCCTCCACGACCAGGCCATCGTGGCGCTCCTCGGCGACACGGCGGCTCGCGAGCGCCGCGACCAGGTGGAGCTGCTGGCTGGGGCCGGGGCCGCGTTCGACCGTGCCCAGTTCCTGGCCGGGGAGCTGACCCCGGTGTTCTTCGGCAGCGCCCTCACCAACTTCGGCGTCGAGCCGTTCCTCACGGCGCTCCTCGAGCTGGCGCCGGCCCCGCAGCCCCGCCTGAGCGACCGGGGGCGCGTGGAGCCCACCCAGGAGGCGTTCTCCGGCTTCGTCTTTAAGATCCAGGCCAACATGGACCCGCGCCACCGAGACCGCCTGGCTTTCCTGCGCATCTGCTCCGGCCGCTTCCAGCGCAACATGGTGGCCCACCACGGCCGCTTAGGCCGGAAGGTCCGCCTCGCCCAAGCCTATCGCCTCTTCGGGCGCGAGCGCGAAAGCCTGGAGGACGCCTTCCCGGGGGACGTGATCGGCCTGATCAATCCCGGCCTCTTTAGCATCGGCGACACGCTCAGCACCGGTTTCCCGCTGCGATTTGCGGCCATCCCATCCTTCCCTCCGGAATGCTTCGGGGTGCTGCGCCACCGCGACATCGCCCGGTACAAGCCCTTCGCCAAGGGACTGGCCCTGCTGGAAGAGGAAGGCGCCATTCAGGTGCTCCGGCCTTTGGACCACAATCCTCGCCAGCCGATCTTGGCGGCGGTCGGCGAACTGCAGTTTGAGGTAGTGGTCGCGCGCCTCCGGGAGGAATACGGCGTCGACGCCAGCATCGACCGGCTGCCCGTGAGCCAGGCGCGCTGGGTCGAGGGCGATCCGGAGGTGGTCGCGCGGATGACCTGGCCGACTCGGGGGATCCTGCGCTGTCTTGACCGCCATGGGCAGCTGGTCGCGCTCTTCGACTCCCCCTGGGCGCTGGAGTACAGCGCCGAGCACAACCCAGACGTACACTTTTTGGAGGGGCAGTCACCATGACGCTCACCGTGCCCACAACAATGCCTACATTCGTGGCGGAATGGTTCTGGCAACTGCAGGCCTCGCCGCTCGCCGGGGCGGTCCCCGACCCCGCCGCGGCGGCGGTGTTCTCGGCCGACATGGTGGAGGGGTTCTGCGCCCACGGGAACCCGGCGTCGAAACGCCTCGCCGCCCTGACACATCCGGTGGCGGAGCTGTTTCGGCGGGCCCATGCGCACGGCATCCGCCACTTCGTCCTGGTCCAGGACGCCCATGACCCGCAAACGCCGGAATTTTTCGCCTTTCCCCTGCATTGCGTACGGGCAGGCGGGTGCGATCATCCCACACCGCCTGCGGGAGCGCTATGACTATACCAACATTTTGTTGGTCCATCTCTCACGGGTGCGTGGCGATGAGCCAGTCTCATATGTTCAGCAGGGGCCACCCCAGTGATGGGCCGCCCACCGCCGGGCGCGCCTCGTGGCGGACACGGGGTGATGCCCCCATGGCGCCGAGGACGGCGCCACAGAGGACGGGAGGATGACGCCACCGTGCCCCATGGGAGGCCGCTGCTGGTCATGGTGGCGTCCGACGCTCCTCACCGCTGGGGGCATCGTGGCGGCGATCGGCGTCTGGTCCTGCCTCACCGGCCAGACGGCGCCGATCAGCGACGAGGGCCACGTCGTCGAAACGCTGCAGGCGGGGCTGTGGGGGTTCTCGGCGCTGGTGGCGCTCCTGGCCATCGCCCGGCAGCCGGCATCGGCCGATCGGGGCTTCGCGGCCTGGATGGCCGCTGTCGGCCTGGTGGCCCTGTGGCGTGAGCTGGACCTGCACGTCGTGTTGAATCAGCTCTTTCCCGTGCGGTTCAAGAGCCTCTGGCTGCTCGACCCCACCGTCCCCTGGTGGCACCGGACGACGTGGGTGGTATTGGGGATCGGGCTGGCGACCGCCTTGGTAGCTCCGCTCTGGCGCCGGCGCGGCCCCCTCATGGCGTTGCTGCGCGGCGGCGATGCCGGCATAGGCCTCATAGCCATCGCCTTGGCGTGCCTGGTGCTGGGATACGTGGTGGACGATGTGGTGGGACGGGGTCTCGTCCTCAGTCGAAGCCATAGTCGGATCATCGAGGAGACGATCGAGCTCCTCGGCGTCCTGGCCTGGTGCGCGAGCAGCCTCGTCCACTGGCGCTGGCCCCTGACCTCCAAAGCGTAGGGGCTTACGCCGAAGGGCAAAGCACGTGGTCAGTGGTCGTGAACGACCGACGTCGGGGGCTGTCCCGCCTTCATCATCGGCCCGCAGATACAAGCGGGAGAGCGCCGGCGCCGGAGCGTCCGCGGGGCTGACAGGGCGCTGTTCCGAGGAGGCGAGGGAAAGACGCGAGGCGTGTCCCCGTGACGGGGGGAAGCAGCCTCAGAGGCCATCGCCTGCGGCTTTGCCTGTCAGGGATGATCCCGTCCGTGGCCCGTGCGCGTGTGGCCCGGTTCTTGGAGAGCCACGAGCTGGATCTGCTGATCTGCAGTGGGTTAGCGGGCGCGCTGCGGCCGGAGATCGGCGTCGGCGATCTCATCGTGCAGTCCACTGATCCAGCCCTGGTGTGCACAGCCGAGCAGGCCCTCAAGGATGCGCGCCTCACCTTTCACGTCGGACCGCTGGTGACGGTGGAGAAGCCCGTGCTCAGCCCTGCCGGGCGGCAGGAGCTAGGCGCTCGGAGCCAGGCGATCGCCGTGGACATGGAGAGTCAAACCATGAGCTATCGCGCCGCCAACCGTCTTGGGCAAGGGGTCTGGACCACGCTCACGCGACTTCGCTGACCGTGGGCGCCTCAATCGCCGAGGGATCGGGCGGCTTCCGGCTTCGCTCTTAGATGCAGATCTGGACACCAGATGGCGTCACGCCCCGTCTTCCTGACGCCAAATCTTCCCCCCTACGCGAAGCCGCCGATGGGCAGCGGCGTTGGTCTATGGCCGTTGGGGCGGTGGCGAGGTGTGTACGCACCCCATGGTGCACATGCGCCCACAGAGCGCGCAAGCGCCCTGGTCTGGCATGACGGCAAAGAGGAGGCGTAACAGACCGTTGTCTCGATACGCCACGCGTAGGCCCGGTCACGCATGCGGCCCTCGAGTGGCCGACCGGCTTCGATGGTCCGCATGCCACAGGCTCTCAGGCGGCACTGTCAGGGCTGGCCGGGCGCGATGAGCCATCGATAGAGCCGGAGGCATTCTATGAACAGAGGTTCCAAGCCACACCACGTCCCTGGGCATCAAAGGCACGAGGCATCGCCTATGGGCGATGTCATCTACCTAATCAAGCGCCCAGGCTATGCCTTCATGCTTAGGCGTCCCACAACACCTTCTCGCAGCGTCAACGAAGCGAAGGGGAGTTGGCACATTCACTTTTGTGACCGGCATGGCCGCCAGGCAGGGATCCTCGACCTCGAGGGGCTCCAAGACCTCTACGACAACCTCGGCCAATTGTTGGAGTACCTCCACACCGAGCGGGGGCAACCACCAAGCGCGAGGGGCGGCGCCCCACAAGCATCATCTTCTGGATGGCCGCGGCTGCAGCCGGGTAGGTCGCCCGATGGAAGGGGGTCGAAGATGGACGATGAACTCCTCGAACGCCTGTATACGGAGCATCACCGGCAGGGGAACAAGTATCGCAAGAGTGTGCTCGAACGGGAGAGAGCCCGCCTGTTTACGTCGTGGATCGGCCAGGGAAAGGACGTCTTAGATCTTGGCTGCCAGGATGGCACGTTGACGCGTCATTGGCTCGACGGCAATCGTGTTGTGGGCGCGGACATCGATGCGGACGCGCTCGCAGCGGCCCGACAAGTCTACGGGCTGGAGGTCCATCGTGTCAACCTCAACGCCGCCTTGCCCTTTCCGCCGGCCAGCTTCGATGTCGTCGTGCTGGCAGAAACGTTGGAGCATCTGCCCTATCCTCGCCTCACCCTTGCGGAAATTCACCGGATTCTCCGTCCCAACGGTCTGTGTATCGGGAACGTCCCGCTCGCCTATCACCTCAATAACCGATGGCGGGTGCTATGCGGGAAGCGGCTCGATTCGGATCCGACGCATGTCCAATACTTTTCCTACCAGTCCCTCCAAGAGCTCCTTCAGCAACGGTTCATGGTCGAGCGGATGGTACCACTGACGGGGCAACCCTTGGCCCACTACTCCATGCGCCTGTTCGCACGAAATGTGGCCTGGCGATGTCGAAAAGCCTGACGCCATCGTTCTTTGTGCTATGCGTCACGTGAAATCGCCTCCCTGAGTCGAGGTCGTCATCAAAAGGTATCCAAATTTGCCTGACCGTGAAGCAGCGTGCCCGCATGTCTTCGTCTGCGCCAGCAACTATTTTGAGGTTCCAGGAGCATCTGCCGGGAAATATACGGTAAGGGCTTTGGCATAAACCATTGCCTGGTGACCAGGTTCAAAGGGTGTCTGTAACTCCTGGAAAATCCATGCCGATACTGGCGAGGCATGAGCTCCTCTTGCCGGATATCGTGGCTACAGTTCTGTTGGGTCCAAACACGCGGTGTCGGGACGGCATGGCGAGGTTACGGCAGGGCCATTCCCGCCGCCGCACGCGTCTCGGTGTAGGGATTTGGGTCGTGGCCCCGACTGAGTCTCCGACAGCACGAGCTAATGGGCAGGATGCGGCCTGACGCCACGGTAGGAGCGGGAGCAGCCCCGCGCGGCCTATAGGACTCCCCTCGCGGTATAGCCGCCACGACCGAGGAGGAGAGGCGTGATGGCACACGACGGCGGAGCGTACCCACCAACCCACGCCCCAGCGGGAGGCGCATGCAGAGCTACAAATCGCTATGGCACCCCACCGCGTCTAGGCTGCCTCCGGTCCTATTGCCCGGCCTTGCCCGCGACGGCCTCGCTTTGCCTCTTAGGCCTACGGGCAAGAGATGCGACGCAGATTCGAGGATTGGCGCGGTCGCACGAGCCAGCCCACCGCCCCCCGGAAAAGGCACGGTAGGCATGCACGGTCTTGTCTGGGGAACAGGGCGGCATGCAACGCCTTGACAAGGCCCTTCCCTTGCCCCTCATGCGACATCCCCCGCCTGGATGCTCCTGAGTAAAGAATTCTTTGTTCCTGCGGGCGGGATGGATTACGTTAGATAATAGGAGCCTCATAGGAACCCGTGGGATAGCTACAGTGGGGGCAACGCAGTTGACGTGGTCCGGCCATCGGGGCACAATCCGTTCGCTCTGAAGTGGTACAACTGGCGCGGTGCATCTTAAGCGCCAGCCTTCTCGCGTCACCTCCCCCCTATCTCCACGGAATGGGCAAGATCCCAGCCGGGGAATTCACCGCGAGTCAGTTCCTGAATCCTCAGACAGCTTGGAAGGGCGTTGAGGCCGTTTATGTCGTGGAGGCAGCGCTCCACCTATCTCCTAGTCCGCTCTACGGCTCTCGGCGCGGGCATGCTGTTGCTGGCCGGTTGCAGCGGTCCGCAGTCGGCGCTGGACCCAGCAGGGCGAGGCGCCGAGCGCATCGCCGACCTGTTCTGGGTGATGACAGCGGGCAGTGTGGTCGTTTGGCTTGCGGTCATCGCTCTCGCTTTGTACGCCACTCGCGTCCCGCCCGAAGCACACAGTCGGCGCCGGACGAACCTCCTGATCATCGGCGGCGGCGCCGCTATCCCAACCGTGGTGCTCGCCGGGCTCCTAGTCTATGGGCTTGCCCTGATGCCGGACCTCCTGGCTCCGGCGCCAGAGGGGAGTCTGAGGGTCGCGGTCTCGGGCGAGCAGTGGTGGTGGCGGGTGCGCTATCTCCGGCCTGATGGCGAGGCGGTTGAGCTCGCCAACGAGATCCGTCTGCCCGTCGGCGAGCCCGTGGAATTTACCCTGCACAGCCCAGATGTCATCCACTCCTTCTGGATTCCCGGCCTCGGCGGGAAGATGGATATGATCCCCGGACGTGTCACCCGCTTAACACTGGTTCCGACCAGGACCGGCGTCTTCCGGGGGGCTTGTGCCGAGTCCTGCGGCACCTCCCACGCCCTGATGGCCTTCGATGTCGTGGTTCTGGAGAAGGACGACTTCGCTCGCTGGCTGGCGCAGCAGGCGGCGCCGGCGCAGAAGCCTGCGGAGCCGCGCGCCGTGCACGGCCGGGAGCTGTTCCTTGCCAACGGCTGCGGCGCGTGCCATACGATCCGCGGCATCGCGGCCGACGGTGTCGTGGGCCCCGACCTGACCCACGTGGGCAGCCGTCTGAGTTTGGGCGCCGGCTTTCTACCCAACGAGCCGGAAGCCTTCGTACGGTGGATCGCCCACACCGAAGAGGTGAAGCCGGGCGTCCACATGCCGGCGTTCGGCATGCTGCCTGCCGAGGACCTGCAGGCGCTCGCCATCTATTTGGACGGGTTGCAATGAGCCAAGGCCCGGAATCATTCGCCTCGAAGCCGAAGGATGTCGAACCGCTCGCCGAAGCGCCCCCGGAGGCCGTCCGACGTGCCCAGGCGGAGCGACTGCTGCGGGCATGGGAGACGCCTCCGGGCTGGCGCTATTGGTCGTCGGTCAACAACTCGGACGTCGGCGTCTGGTACACGGCGATGACCTTCGTCTTCCTGCTCTTCGGCGGCGGGCTAGCGCTGCTGATGCGCATTCAACTCGCCCTTCCCGCCAACGACTTTCTCGCCGCCGAACTCTACAACCAAGCGTTTACGGTGCACGGTTCGGTGATGATGTTCCTCTTCGCCCTGCCGGTCTTCGAGGCCATCGCCGTCCTGTTCCTGCCGCAGATGCTGGGGGCGCGCGACCTGCCCTTCCCGCGTTTGTCGGCCTTCGGCTTCTGGTGCTTCCTGCTGGGCGGGGTGTTCCTATGCGGCTCGATCTTCTTCGGGGCCGCGCCGCGCGGTGGCTGGTTCATGTACCCGCCGCTGACCTCGCGGTATCAGCCGGGCATCGGCGCCGACATGTGGCTGTTGGGCTTCTCGTTCATTGAGATCGCCGCCATCGCCGCCGCTGTGGAGATGGTCGTCGGCGGCCTGAAAACCCGCCCGCCGGGGATGCGCATCAACCTCATGTCGCTGTACGTCTGGTACGTGGTCGTGGCGGCGGCGATGATCGTCTTCGCCTTCCCGCCGCTCATCGCCGGCAGCATGCTGCTGGAGATCGAGCGCGCCTTTCACTGGCCCTTCTTCGACCCGGCGGGCGGCGGCGACCCGCTGTTGTGGCAGCACCTGTTCTGGCTCTTCGGCCATCCGGAGGTCTATATCATCTTTCTGCCGTCGGTGGCCTTGACCGCGATGATCGTGCCGACGTTCGCGCGCACGCCGATCGTGGGCTACAGCTGGATCGTACTGGCGGCGGTCGGCATGGGCTTCCTGAGCTTCGGGCTGTGGGTGCACCACATGTTCACGACGGGGCTGCCGGGCATCTCGCTCGGCTTGTTCTCGGCGGCGTCGGCGGCGGTGTCGATCCCGACCGGGGTGCAGATTTTCTGCTTCATCGCCACCCTGGCGGCGGGGCGCGTCGTGCGCTCGGTGCCGATGCTCTTCGCCTTCGGCAGCTTGATCATCTTCGTGCTGGGCGGGCTCACCGGCGTAATGGTGGCAATCGCGCCGTTCGACTTTTAGGCGCACGATACTTTCTTCGTGGTCGGGCACTTTCATTACGTCCTGATCGGCGGCGCCTTGTTCCCGATTTTCACCGGGTGTTACTACTTTTTCCCCATCGTCAACGGCAAGCAGCTCTCCAACCGTCTGGGGAAGATCGCCTTCTGGTTGGCGTTCGTCGGCTTTAACGTCGTCTTCCTGCCGATGCACTTGACGGGCTTGCGCGGCATGCCACGCCGGGTCTTTACCTATCCCGCCGGCCTCGGTTTCGACGCGCTGAACCTGACCTCGAGCATCGGCGCCTTCATCTTGGCGGCGGGCGTCGCCGTCGTCTTCTGGGACCTCTTCCGCCCGAAGGGCAAGCAGCCGTACTCGGCACGCAACCCGTGGGGTGCGGGTACGTTGGAATGGCTGCAGGAGATGCCCGGCAAGCCGTGGGGGATTCGCTCGATTCCGGAGATCGACAGCCGCTATCCGCTGTGGGATCAGCCGAACTTGCAGCGGGATGTGGACGAAGGCCGCTCCTACCTCCCCGACGCCGAAGAGGGCAAGCGCGAGACCTTGGTCACCTCGGTCATCGACGCCCAGCCGCTCCAATGCCAGCGGGTGGCGGGGACGAGCTTCATCCCGCTGGTCGCTGCCCTGACCACGGGGGGCTTCTTCATCTTCGCGACGTTCCACTGGTGGGGGATGGCGCTCGCCAGCCTCGTGGTCGCGACGGGCGTCATCTGCTACTGGCTGTGGACGGGAACCGCCCTCATCCCCGAGAAGGAAGAGAAGGACGTCGGCCTCGGGTTGAGGCTGCCGCTGTACGTATCGGGGCCGGCGTCGGTCGGGTGGTGGGCGATGTGTATCACCATGCTGGCCGTGCTGACCGCGTTCGTCTGCCTCGTGTTCGGCTACTTCTTCTTCTGGACGATCCACGACGACTTCCCGCCCGAACCATCGCCGGGGCCTGGGGTGTTCTGGCCTGTCGTCGCTGCGGCGTTGCTGCTCAGCGCCTGGGCGTTGACGCTGCTGGCACGGCGCTGCAATAGGCACGATCGGGCCGTCGGCTTCTATGTCGGGCTGCTAGCTGCTGCGGCGCTGGCTCTGGGCGGTGGCGGCGCTCTGCTCGCCGGTCCCTGGTCGACCGGCCTGGACCCGACCAGCTACATCTATCCGGCGATCGTCTGGCTACTGGTCATCTGGGCGGCGGGGCACGCTGGCGTCGGTGTGATGATGCAGCTCTACTGCGTGGCGCGCCGGCTGGCGGGGCGTATGGATGCGCATCACGATATCGACATCACCAACGTGGCGCTCTACTGGCATTTCACCGCCATCACGATCGCCATCACCGTCGCCGTGATCGCCGGCTTCCCGCTGGTGGCGTGAGGATCGAGGCGTGACGCAAACGGCGGAAAAGCACCAGAGCCTGTGGCTACTCACCGCATCGCCGATCACCTGGGCGGCGCACCTGATGCTGTGTTACATCACTGCCGCGATCTGGTGCGAGAAGGTGGTCGGTCTTGGGGGGTCTCTTGCGGCCGTCCGGGTGGCGATCGCCATCTACACGGCGGTTGCCCTCCTCGTCATCGGGGTCGTCGGCTGGATTGGCTATCGCCGGCATAGTTACGGCGCCGCCGACCTGCCGCACGACGATGACACGCCGGAGGACCGCCACCGTTTCCTCGGCTTTGCCACCCTGCTGTTGTCAGGGCTGAGCGCGGTGGCCACGCTTTACGGCGCCCTCGTCGCCGTCTTCTTCGGGAGCTGTTACTGATGCGCCACGTCCTCTTGATATGTGGAACGCTCATGCTTGCGGCCGCGTGGCTGGGGCCACTGCCGTAGCTAGCACGACAGGCGTTTTTTGCCCACATGCTGATGCACATGGGCGTGGTGGCCGTGGCGGCACCCCTTCTCGCCCTTGGGGTCGCCGGAGGGCGGCTCGATCCGGCGCGCAGATCTCCGGGGCTATTCGCCCCAGTCCCGGCTTCGGTGGTGGAACTCGCCGTGGTATGGGCCTGGCATGCGCCGGCCCTGCACCAGGCGGCGCGCCACGACGCCATCTGGCTCGCGGCCGAGCAGGGGACGTTTGTCGTCGCCGGCCTGTTCTTGTGGCTGTCCGCCTTCGGCGGTGATGCCCAGGGCCGTGGCAATCGAACCGCCGCCGGGGTTGTGGGGATCCTGCTGACTTCTATGCACATGACGTTGCTGGGGGCGCTGCTCGCCCTCACCCCACGCCCGCTCTACGCTCACATGCACGGGTTCGGCGATCTCACAGCGCTCGAAGACCAGCATCTGGGGGGGGGCGATCATGCTCCTCGTTGGGGGCGTCTCCTACCTCCTCGGCGGCCTGTGGCTGACGGCTGGCTTGCTGCGGGACGCCGTGCTCAAACCGGGGGAGAGGGCATGAGAGCGCTCAGAACCGCCATATTGGTCGCTGCGCTCGCCGTCGCGGGCGTGGAGATGGCGATACGCACCGTCGACGAACCGTGGCTAGTCCTGAAAGGGGCTGGCCACTACGAGACCGGATGCCTTCCCTGCCACGGTGCGCCGGGACGACGCAATCCCAGGATCGCGCGGGCGATGACCCCACCTCCACCGTACCTCGGGCCAGAGGTGTTGCAGTGGCAGGACGATGAACTCTTTTACATCGTCAAGCACGGCATCAAGTTCACCGGCATGCCGGCCTGGCCCACGCAGCGGCGCGATGACGAAGTATGGGCGGTGGTGGCCTTTCTGCGCCAGCTCCCGAACCTCGAGGCCGAGGCGTACCGGCGGCTCGTCCATGGCGAGGCCGACGCAGACGGCACCGTCACGCCGATCAGTGCCTTAACTGGGCCAGAAGAAGTGCCCCGAGCCGTCACCGCGAGCTGCGGACGTTGTCACGGCGTGCACGGCCACGGTCGGGGTATAGGGGCCTTCCCGAAACTCGCCGGCCAACGCCCCGCCTACCTCTTTGCCTCCCTACAGGCGTACGCACGCGGAGAGCGCTACAGTGGGATGATGGAGCCCATCGCTGCAGGGCTCAGTCCCGAAGAGATGCAGGCGCTCGCCCGCTATTATAGCCGCTTGCAGGAGGCATCGCCGTCGGCCCTGCACCCAGACGCCACGTCGGCGATCGAGCGCGGCGAGGCCATCGCCAGCCGAGGTATTCCCCATCAACGCGTGCCTTCCTGCGCCGACTGTCACGGCCCCGGCGCCACCCGCCGCAACCCGCTCTATCCCAACCTCGCCGGCCAGTACGCCGATTACCTCGTCCTCCAGCTCGAGAGCTTCAAAAAGAACGTCCGCGGCGGTACAGACTATGCCCACATCATGCGCCGGGTGGCGGCAGGGCTGACCCCGGAGCAAATGCGCGATGTGGCGCTGTACTACGCCTCGTTGCCTGCCGCCACGGCGCCTCCGGCCCGCTAACCGGCGGGAGAAAGGCCTGCGTTCATGCCTCTTCTCTCGTTCGACGCCTACCCACTCTGGCTCAACGCGCTGGTATTCCTCCTGTCGGCTGGGACGATCTGGTTTGCCGGCGTCCGGCACGAGCGGCAGGCGGACACGATCTTCGAACGGACGGGGTTGGGGCGAGCCTTCACCGGTATGTTGCTGCTGGCGGCGGCGACCTCGCTGCCTGAAGTGGCCACCACGGTGACGGCGGTCGCCTGGCTGAACAATCCCACGCTGGCCGTCCACAACCTGCTCGGCGGAGTGGCCCTGCAGACGGCCATCATCGCCGCGGCAGACTGGACTAAGGGCAACCGCGGCGCTCTCACATTCTTCAGCCAGCGGTTTCCCCTGTTGATCGGGGGCGTCGGACTGTTGCTCCTGCTGCACCTCACCATCGCCGGCATCACCGCCCACGGCATTCCCTCAATCGTCTCGATAAGCGTATGGCCTGTCTTGGTGTTCCTCACGTACCTCGGCGTTATGTAACTGATGTACCGTTATCGGGCCCAGCCCCGCTGGACCCCGTCCAAAGCAGACGACGTGCCGCCCGAACACGCCACCGAGACCAAGCGACCCGGCGCCCACGACCGCCGAGGTGACGAAGACGAGACGCAGAGCCGTACCGGGCCCGAGGGCCGGGCACAGCGCCACTCACTGACGAGCCTGTGGCTGTTGTTCGCCGGTATCAGCCTCTTGGTACTCGTGGGGGGATGGTTCGCGACGCAATCGGCTGATGTCCTCGCCCATCAGACTGGCCGCGGCTCCGCATTCCTCGGAGCGACGCTGCTGGCGCTGGCAACATCGCTGCCCGAGCTAAGCACGACGACTGCCGCCTCGCGGAACGGCCGGTATAGCGTGGCGATCTCCAACGTGTTCGGCAGCAACGCCTTCGATGTCAGTCTGCTGTTCCTGGCGGAGCTGCTCTACCGCGGCGGCACGATCATCGAGCACGGCGGGGAGTCGGTCGTGTTCGTGGCGGCCATCGGCGCCGTTATGACCAGTATCTATCTGTGGGGCCTGATGGAACGGGAGAACCGAACGGTGCTCGGAATCGGTTGAGATTCTGCTGCCGTCCTCGTCATCTACTTAGGAGGTATGGCCGTGCTCTATTTTATGAGCTAACAGGCGGTATCACTATGCGACGACATTATCAACTCGTCGCTTGCCAAGATGATTCCCTGGCAGATCGATGCCCCAAGCCTTGGTCACCGTTCCTCTGGGGTCGCCGATAAGCTCGTCACTGTCTGCTATGGTCCAGCTGCACTTCCAAACTGTCGTGCGAGGAACGGCGCATGGATGGCAATGTTTTTGCTTAGGGCTGTAGATGTGTGTGCGAACTCGGAAACCCTAGAGGTTAGGCGTCGCGGTGCGTCATGATAGGGGGATGGAACATGCTACGTGCAAAACGGCTCAAGCGTGTTGCGGTGTTGCTGATGCTTTGTATCGGCGCTATAGGCTTAGCCCCCCGAAGTTACGGCTATAACGCTCTCGTGCCTCTTATGATATCTAACCTCAGCCGGCTCCAGAACCTGATGGTGGAGCTGGCCATGTCGGATTTCGAGGGGGTGGCCCAGGCGGCCAAAGGTCTCGTCGGCAATGCGAAGGCGATCCGTGACTTGGCACACCTTGTGGTGACAGATCAGAACCCGCAACAAATGAAAGCGTTTCAGGAGCTGGCCCATGAGTTAGAGGAGCATGCCGGTCAACTCGAGGCGGCCGCCCGCGCGCGTAATGCTCAGGAAGTGCGCACCCAGGTGAGCGAGGTGCTAGAGTATTGTTTGGCATGCCACCAACAGTTCCGCGATCAGGCCGCCGGTCACCGGTAAAACTGCCGGTGCCATGTGGCGCGCATCGGGGCTGCTGTCGCAGCTTCGTTCCAGCGAAATGGCGAGCTTGATGGGCCTCGCGTGTAGGGATTTCCCCTCCTGAGACGACAAATAAGCCAAAAGCGGTTGTGCATCGAGATCGGAGGGTGTGATCGATCACCTCCATGTGCGGCGATGAGGGCAAAGGAGACCGTCCCATGAGAAAATACCGCATCATCTCCGTGTCCAGCCTATTCCTCCTGGTGCTGGCAGTGGGCCTGGGGTGGCTGGGGGTACCGGCTGCCGAAGCTCAGCAGGCCACCGAGGCGCAATTGCTCAGCGGTAACACGTGGCAGATGTTGTCGCGCGACAACAAAATCGCCTACATCTGGGGCATCGGCAATCTCGTCGAGCTGGAACGTACCAATTTCGAAACGCAACAACCCCAGCCGCCGGCGGATGACCGGAAGAGTTTTATCCCATATCTGGCCTACGGGTTGAGGGGGATGTCAATCCAGCAAGTTATCGAGCACGTCGATACGTACTATATGACGCATCCCGACCAGCGGAACCAGCCCGTCCTCAATGCCATCTTCCAGGCCGTCGTGATGCCGCGCTTGCGGGAGGCGAAGGCGGGAGCACGCAGTCAATAGCGCCAACGGAGGAAGACAAGTATGCTACCCCCTCCCCGAGCCCCCTGGTACAGGCGCTCTTGGGCGTACTATAACCGTCCATACCCCGGTTTTGGGTGTCTTTACACCTTGGTGCTGATCTTCTGCATCTGGCTGATCGTCTCGCTGCTGTTCCGGCCGCTCTGGTTTTGGTAAACCGCCTGGCGTTGCGTCGTCTGTATCACGGATCAAACATTAGGAAGGGCGTGATACGGCTATAGAACCAAACCTTTCGATAGCCAAGCGCCGTGTGGTGCGAAGTTCGGCGCTTGGCGGTTTGCCTCAAAGAGAGCCAGGAAGCACAGGGAAGGAGGAGACCACAGGAGATGCGCCAAATTCGTCGCGATCGCGGTTGCGCTCAGCTTGTGCCTGCCGGCCCTGACGTGGGCCCGCGGACAATCGGCGCAGCCGCAGTTGAGCCAGGCCGAGATACGTCAGGTGCAAGAGCGCCTGCAGAAGCTCGGATACTACGAGGGCGCCATCGACGGGATATACGGCCCGAAGACCGCCGAGGCCATGCGGGAATATCAGCGGGCGCAGGGGCTTTCAGTGACCGGCAGATTGAACCAGGAGACGGCTCAAGCCCTGCAAATCGGGGAGGCCGCCGAGACGGCTGAAACCACTCTGGCGAGTGGTGCGGTCGGTGCCGCTGCCGGGGCCACCCTCGGCGCCATCGCCGGCAGCGCCGCCGTAGGGGCGGCCATCGGAGGGCCGGTGGGCCTCGCGGCGGGCGCCCTCGGGGCGTCGCTGTGGACTCAGCTCCGGAACGCTTTTTAGGGGGCGTAGCGATCGCAGTACCGTTGTCCGATCCCGTCTGTGTGGGAGGCAGGGGGTATGGCTGGGCCGCAGGGGCAAGTGGACCAGTACCCTAGCTCCCTCCGTTCTGCGCGGCGGGAGGCCCGTCAGCAGCCTCTCTCGCAGCGCACTAGAGGCGGGAGACTATGAGCAGAGACACCGCATGTACCGATTGAGAGCGTTGGCCTCGCCACGCGGGGCTGGATAGCCCTCCTCCTGGACGTCCCGAGATCAGCCATGAACGAGACAAAGGTGGCGGTAACCCCACATCATGAGCAACCGCGCCGCCCCCCAGCTGGACGCGCCCCAGTCAGAAGGCACCTGCCTATCGTTGCAATCGTCATCGTCGTGGTGGCTCTCTTGCTGGTGGTCTGGTACACCATCGATGTGCTCGTGTTGGTCTTCACCGGTATCCTGCTGGCTGTGTTCCTGCGGGGCCTCAGCGACATTCTCAGTCGGCACACCCCGCTCGGAGGCCAAAGCTCGCTGCTCGTCGTGGTCATCATGCTCTTGGGCATCGTGGGATGGGGGATCTGGCTCCTCGCGCCGCAACTCTCTACTCAAATCGGGCAGCTCACCGAGACTCTCCCGCGTGCCATCCAATCTCTCGAACAGCGCCTCCTGCAGCACGGCATTGGCCGGTGGCTCTTAGCTCAGACCCCGTCGTTGAGCCAGGTCGTGTCTGAAGGGAATTGGCTATCGCGGATCGCACGGGTCTTCTCGACGACCTTCGGCGTCCTCGCCAGCCTCGTCGTCATCCTCGCCGTCGGCCTCTACATGGCGATATCGCCCAGGTCATATACTGAGGGGGTTGTGCGTTTGGTCCCGATCGCGAACCGCCGCCGCGCGCGTGAGGTCGTGCAGGCGGTGGGACAAACACTACGATGGTGGCTCCTTGGGCGCTGGGTATCGATGGCCGTGGTGGGGCTGCTCACGGCCGTGGGGTTGTGGGTCCTAGGCGTGCCGCTGGCGTTGACGTTTGGCCTTCTGGCAGCGGTGTTGACGTTCGTCCCCTATCTGGGCCCCATCCTTTCCGCCATCCCCCCCGTCATCGTGGTCCTGACCCAACAGCCCGAGCAGGCGATCTATGTCATTCTACTCTACGTGGGCATACAGGGCTTGGAAAGCTATTTGGTGACCCCACTCGTGCAGGAGCGCACCATCTCTATGCCTCCGGCACTGATCCTGACGGCGCAGTTGGTGATGGGGGTGTTGCTCGGGGGCATGGGGGTCGTCCTCGCCACGCCGATCGTCGCAGTCATGATGGTGCTGGTCAATACGCTGTACGTCCAGGATACTCTCGGCGATCGCACATGATTGGGGAAAAGGAGCCGCATGCGACGAATGCCTGCCATCATCATCGGCTTAGCCCTTGCCGCGGCATGCCCGGTGTATCTCAACGCCGCAGTTCCCATGGCGGACACCCTCCTCGATCCCTTGCGCGATTATCTGGCGCGGAGCGTCGCACAGTACTTATCAAGATCGCTCGACGGCAGCATCGAGGTGGAGGCACTGCGGGGGTCGCTATTCGGCTCGCCGGTGCTGCACAACGTCGTGGCGCGGGATGCCCAAGGGGAAGTGGTGGGGCGCATCGAGGAGATACGCCTCGAGTACAACTTGCTCTCTCTCGTTCGAGGATGGTTGACCGTCAACGCCGTCGATATCGTGAGACCGCAGTTCACGATCGTGCAAGAACGCGATGGAACCTTGAACATCCGCGATCTCGTGCCATCGCCGCCGCCAAATCGCCACGATTCGGAGGACAAACCCGCCAGCCAAGGGCCTTCATTCGATTTCGGGCTCCCCTTCGGGCTGCGCATCGAACGCATCCAGGTCCAGGACGGGCGCCTCGATCTGCGCTTGCCGATCTTGGCCGGAGTCAAGACCGTTGAGGGATTGCAGGCGCGACTGAGTGGGCGCATCGACGATCGAGGGTTGCGCGCAGAGGTGGAGCAGGTGACGGCGCACCTGACGCCGGCTGATCTGCGCCTCGAACAGGTGCAGGGCGACTTCGAGCTATCGGCCGGTAGGGCGCAGATCGATGATTTCCTGGTCCGGATGGGCGATACCCATCTTACGGCCGCCGGCGTCGTGCCATGGACCTTACAGCCGACGAGCTTCGAACTGCACTTGCAACCCCTCGATGTGGGTGAGATCGGACGTCTTCTGGAGAGCGAGGATCTGCGGGGTCAGGTCCGGTTAGCCGTCAGGGCCGAAGGGCCGCCAGAGGCGGTAGCGGTCAACGCTGAGCTGCGCACTGACGAGGGGCGCATCGCATTGCAAGGTGTACTCAACCGGGTCAGCACACCAATGAGCTACCGCACCACGCTCGACGTCACCGATCTGGATCTGACGACGGTAATCAACCGAGGGGCGTTACAAAGCGATCTCAACCTGCGCGCCCGCGTCGACGGGTCTGGCCTGTCGCTAACGGGATGGCGCGGCGAGGCGCAGTTGCACATCGAGCCGTCGCACCTGGGTAACATGGTCTTACGCCCTTCCGACATCCATCTGGTAGCCCAACAGGAGCGCTTCGAGGTGCGGCGCTTCGACCTGAACACCTCGGTCGCCCACATGACCGCCGGCGGCGTGCTTAATCTGGCAGGTCACTCGGACCTGCAATATGACTTGACCGCCGAGCTCGCTGACCTGCAACCGCTCCTCGACATGCAGACCCTCGCGGGATCTCTGCAGCTACAGGGTCAGGCCAGTGGGGATTGGCCGGCGCTCAGCGTGGGCGGCACGCTGCGGGCGCGTCACGTCCGCTACCGGGACAACCGCGCGCAAACGTTGGAGGTCACCTATGAGGGCTCCGAACTGGGAGCCCAGCCGGTCATAAACACCCAGATGATGGCACGCCAGCTCACGGCCAGCACGTTACCGCTGGAGCGCGTCGGGCTGGGCGCGACCTATCGAGGCGCCGCAGAGGGAGTCCGCTTCGCTGTGGAGGTGGTGCAGTCCGCGGATGCTGGGGGCCGCGCCAACGGGGTGGTCGGCCTGAGTGATCAAGGCCAGCAAGCCGTGGTGGAAGAGCTGGTCGTGCGGCTGCCGGGGCGGACCTGGCATGCGCCGAAGCCGCTTCAGGTGACACACCAGCAGCGACGCCTGGTGTTCGAACAGGTGCGACTGGTACACGACGATGAAGCGATCGAGCTTTCCGGCGGCATCGACGGTGAGCAGTTGCAGGATCTTCGCCTGCGGGCGACGCAGATCGATCTGACTTATCTGCAAGGCCTCCTGGAGTTGCCCGAGGCTGTCGGCGGGCGCGCCAGCCTAGAGGTTCGACTTGAGGGCATGGTCGAGGCTCCCGTCCTGCATAGTGAGTTGGAGCTGTGGGAGGGATCGCCGCAACAACTCCCCGTCGAACAACTCCAGGCCAGTATAGTCTATGCGCAACGGCGACTACAGGGGGACGTCCGGATCCGACAAACCAACCGGGAGGTGTTGGCCTTGGATCTGCGCTTGCCCGTCGACCTGGCGCTCACAGCCCTGCCGTTGCCGCAGCGCTTGGTGGACGCGCCTCTGGCCCTCGATGTGGAGGTCAAGCAGCCACGGCTCGAGTTATTCCGCCGTTGGCAGCCGGTCCTTCCACCGCTGAGCGGCACGCTCCAGGGGACTTTAAGCATGCAGGGGACGTATGCCGCGCTCGCCGTTGACGGCGACATCCGACTGCAACAGTTGGGCGTGGGCGATATCGTCACGCGGATCGAAGCTCCTGTACGCCTGGCGGCGGAACTGGTCACGGCTGAGTCGGTGCAGGCGCTGGAACACGCTCTACAGCAAGGCCAAGTGAGGCCGACGCTGGAGCACCTGGTGCTGCGCGTGCCGAGGCTCGAAGCCCGGCTACCTGACCGGAGCGGTGCGCCGCAGCCTATCGACATACGCAATCTTGTATTGCGGGCCAGCGGGCATGTGAGCCCCGCCGCACTACAGGCGACGCTGCAGAGGTTCGAGTTGCAAGCTCATGCCTTGGGTATGCCCCCGGTGGAGTTCAGCATGGCCGCGCAGTTGACCCCCCAGCGGCTGGAGTTGACCAGCTTTCAGGTGCGCTTTCCTGAGTCGGAGGTGCATGGCCGGGGTCAACTGACGCTGGCCACAGAACAGCTGCAGTTCCGCTTCGAAATCCCACGCCTGGCGCTCGATATCCTCCCCATGGAATTGCCCCCCGAACTGTCGTCGGCGGTGTCGGGCGTCGTGCTGGTGGGCGGCAGCTTACAGGCCCCAGAGGTGGAGGCCTGCCTACGATACGCCGGGACTCAGATCCTCGCCGACATGGCGGTGCAGCTGCAGCAGCCACTGCCGAACTATCGTATGACCGTTCGCGTGGAGGGATTCCGTGTGGCCAGGGTGCTGCCGGAGAGGCAGGGGGAGCTCAGCGCCAGGCTGCAGCTGCAGGGGGAGGGATTTACGGGGGAACAGCGCGATGCGACCCTCGATTTGACCATCGAGAGTTCCCGTTTTACCCTCGCCCCCGACCTGACGGTCGACCTACGGGCTACTCTCGCTGGGGACGCGATCCGCTTGGAAAATTTCCGTCTGCGCAGCGTGCCTGTGGATATCGTGGCCGGCGGCACACTGTCGGCGGCGCGACGCGCTGAGCTGACATATGCGCTGACACTCGGAGACCTCGGGGCGCTTGAGAGCCAGCTTGGGATCGATCTGCAAGCGCGTGGGATTATTTCCGGTACGGTGGAAGGCCCACTGCACGCGTTGCAAACATATGGACGGCTGCGGATCACTGACTGGCGTTATGCCGCCTTGCGCGGCCAGCTGCTGCGGGCGGAATTTTCCGCTGCACGGTTGCCGTCGGCTCCGCAAGCGAGCTTGGAGGCGCGCCTGGTCGGTGTACAAGGACCAGCGCTCCCCCCTAGCTCGCTTCGCCTTGAAGGCCACTACTCCTCCCCTCAGGGGACCTTTCGAGTTACTGTCACGGAGGGTCCTTATGAGAACAGTCTGATCGCCGGCAATGTGTCCCTCGATGCTGGCCAGCAAGTTATCCTACGCCGCCTGCGCCTGCAGCATGGCGACCTGGTGTGGCAGAACGTGGGTTCCGTCGAAGTGGTGCGCACCCCACAGGGCGGGTTGCGATTGCCGCGGCTGGTGTTACAGAGCGGCACCCAAGAAATCAGCGCCCGAGCGAGGCTGACCCCTGGAGGCGCGGTGCAGGCTGAGGTACACGCCCGCCAATTCCGGCTTCAGCCCGCTATTCAGGCCATCGCTCCTGATACCCCAGCGCCGGAGGGAAGCCTGACCCTCGACCTGACCCTCGACGGCACCTTGGATCAGCCAAGGGCGCGCGGCAACTTGGACGTGACCGCGTTGACGTGGCAGGACCGTGCACTCGGCGAAATCCACGCCGACCTAGCCCTCAGGAACCAAGTCTTAGAGACTGACCTGCGCTGGCAAGTTCAGGAACAGGAGCTCATACAGGTGCGCGGCACGGTGGGGTTGAGGCCCGAGAGCCCGCTGCGGCTGCAGCTCCAAGCCCCTCGTGTCGATCTCACCCTGCTGGAGCGCATCAGCCCTGCCATTGCCGATAGCGAGGGCGCCCTCGGGCTCGACGTGCGGGTGACGGGCAGGCTCCAACAACCTCAGCTGTATGGCAGCCTGCGGCTCGACGACGGCGCGTTGCAGCTACGTATCGCCGGCGAACGCTACCGCGATATCCAGGTGCGGGTGCGGTTTGCCGGCGACCGCATCGTCATCGAACGGCTGCACGTCGGGTCACGCACTGGACCGCTACGGCTGACGGGGTATATCGAGTATACCGGCTTGTCTCTGCAGCGCATCGACCTCGTCGTACAGGCCGAGGAGTTCACCGCCATGTACACAGCCGCTATTCAGACGGTGGTCTCCGCCGATCTCGCCATCCGTGGTTCGCTGCAAGAGATGGCGGCTACAGGCAGCGTGACCGTGCCACAGGGCTGCGTGCTCCTGGATGAACTCCCGTGGGGGGGGCCGGCGGAGGTCAAGCCTTGGGAACTCACCGTACCGGGGGTGTATGGGCCCGGTCCCGAAGCGGTGGCGGATACCGACGCGCGGGCCGCAGCGACGGCGCCGGGCCCCGGGATTTCGCTGCCCTTCTTGCGTGTCGATCTCGCCGTCAAGATGCCGCGGAACTCTTGGGTGCTAGCGCCCAACACCGCCGTGGAGCTGAGCGGGGGTCTTCGAGTCACCAAAGCGCTCGACGAATCCCTCGCGTTGAGCGGCTCAATCGACACCGTACGGGGCTATGCGAGCTACTACCGCAAGCGGTTCGAGCTTGAGGAAGGCCATGTGATCTTCACCGGCTCCGAGGAGATCAACCCCCGGCTGGATGTCACGGTGAGCCACACCGTGGCGGGTTACGACATTCGCGTCCACGTCGAGGGCACGCTCGAGGAGCCTGTGATTCTCTTTAGCAGCACGCCCGAGCTGCCGCAAACGGATATCATCTCCCTGCTGGTGATCGGGAAAACCACCGACCGTCTCACGAGTACTGAGCGGAATATCTTTGCGAATCAGCTGCAACAGCTCGCCGGCGAAGTGATCGCCGGCCGACTTGAGGAAGCGATCGCTGCTCGGCTAGGGGTTGAGCTCATCGAAATTGCCCCAGGCGAGACCTTGGGCACTGGCATTCCTAGCGCCGGGTGCTACCTCACGCAGAAGCTCTTCGTGTCCATCGGGCAACAGTTCGGGGGGGAGGCTGGCCTCAGAATCGCTCTCGAATATAGCATCACGCCACACCTAAAGCTGGAAGTGACCAGTAACGATGCGGGGGGTACGGCCGTTGATTTCCTGTGGCGTCGTGATTATTGAGTCAAGGGGTGCTCGCATCTCTCTCCGCGCCTCGAAGCGTTGAGAACACAGGCGGATGCTCTGCACATGGTGCTGAAGTTCCGCGCGTGGCTCATACTCTCATACTGGGCGCGCTCGATACGCTGACCGAGGCTATGGCAGTCGCTCGATGCGCGGCATGGTGAGGACACCGCGGGCGGGGCCGAGTCCGAGGTCATCGAGGAGGTCTGCCAGCGGCCTCGCGAACTCGAGGCCACGCGCCAGCGCCGCCGAGACCGGTTGTTCGCTATCCTCCTGCTCGTCATCGCCCACGAGCTGCTCCCATAGGACTCTCGCCAGCGTCTTCTTGGGTGGGAAGACCTGCAAACGGACATCGACATCCGCGGGGATGCCCGCTGCCTCCTTCACAAGGCGTAGCGCAACCGGGAAGCCGCCCAACTCATCGACCAAGCCCAAGGCCTTGGCATCTTCGCCGGTCCACACGCGCCCCTCGGCCACCTCCAGCACCCTCGCCTTCGGTAGATTTCTCCCCTGGGCGACTTTGGTGACGAAATCGTCGTAGATATGATCGAGCCAGTCCTGCAGCTGGGCCCATTGTTGGGGGGTGTAGTCGTGTGTGGAACTCCAGAAAGTGGCGTTGGCGCTGCTATGCACCTCATCCCACGACACTCCGACCTTGTCCCAGAAGCCATTGGTAACGAACTTGCCGCTGATCACGCCGATGGAGCCGGTGAGGGTGGCCGGCTGGGCGACGATCTTGTCCGCCGGCGCGGCGACGAAGTAGCCGCCCGAGGCCGCCGCACCCCCCATGGAGACGACGACCGGTTTGCCAGCTTGCCGCGCGCGCATGACCTCACGCCAAATCGTATCCGACGCCACGTACGACCCGCCGGGGCTGTCGATGCGAAACAAAATAGCCCTGACGTTCTCATCCTTCATCGCGGCGCGGAAGGCCTGCGCCACGGTCTTTGCCCCCATCGAAGCGGCTTGGGAAAGGGGGTCGTAACCGCTCTCACCGCGCGTGATCCTCCCCACCCCGTAGATCAGGGCGATGGTCTCCCCCTGCGTATGCGGCCGGCCAGCGCGCTCCAGATATGTCGAGAGCCGGAGCCGTTGTGCCCCCTCGCCCACTTGGACTTGTACCTTAGCGTAGACTTCGTCTCGGTACGCCAATCCGTCCACTAGCTTGGCCTCCAGCGCCTGCTGGGCGGGAAAGGGTCCGCGGTCGATGAGCGCCTCGACTTCGTCGTCGGGAAGCCCGCGAGCCTCAGCGATGCCGCGCACGATCTGGCCGAACTGCGACGTCATCACCTGCCTGACAACCTCCTCATGCGGCTCGGTAAACTGTCGCTCGGTGAAAAGGTTCATGGCGCTTTTGTACTCGCCGCGGTGGTCCAAGCGAGGGGTGAGACCGACTTTGTCGAGGGTGCCGCGCAGGAAGGGAGTCTTGGCGATCAGGCCGGTCAAGCCAACGTCGCCCGAAGGTTGGAGGTAGATAGCGTCGCAAGCGGTGGCAAGGTAGTACGCGCCGTTCCCAGGGCCGAATTCGCCAAAGGTCTCAGCGTGGGCGATGGCGGGTTTGCCCGAGCGCCGGAAAGCCATGATTGCGCCACGAAGCTCCTGGATCTCGGCCAGGCTCATCGTCGACGCGCCCACCATGACGACCAAGGCCCGCACCCGGTCATCTTGTGCTGCGCGCTCCAGGGCTTCGACGACGTCGCGCACGGTCCGGGCCGGTGCCGAGAGTATCCTGGTCAGCGGGTCATCGGGGACGTATTCGGCGAGATCGCGCTCGAAATCCACCTCCAGGACCGTTTGGGCGGGGACACGCGCGGAGGTGAGCCATAACGTGATGCCTATCCCAAGCGCGAACACCAAGACCGCCACGGTCAGGCCACCGATGATCATACAGGCTCTCGCCAAAGCTCGCCTCATCGCTCCCTCCCTCTGGGAAGACGTCCCTACGCGCCTAGGCCTTCTTATCCGGGACTGGAAAGCCCTCGCGGCATGAGCCTCAGCCGTCAGACATGACGGCGTGCCAGGAATGGCGTTGCCTCTTCATGTTCTTCTCTAACGCCTTTCCGGGGCGAATGCAAATGGGGCCACACTGCTCACTACGGCTGTTCCTCAGGGCTCCCCGGCTGAAGTCGCATGGCCGCGACCCTGTGCTGATCGAGGGAACGAGCGCGGCCAAAACGCGGATCTCGGCTGCGGCTGCCTGTCTACTACCCAGCCGCCCGTGCGGCTTGGGGAATGGGGGTCCCCGGCGTCTTCATACGCAGGCGGTAGATCGAGGTATTGGCGGTGAAGAACATCGTCTGACGATCGGGGCCACCCCACGCGCAGTTGGCGGGATACTCCGGCAGGCGGATGATGCCAATCAGCGCGCCGGAAGGTTCGAAGACCCAGCATCCGCCGGGGCCGGTGCAATAGACGCGGCCTGCTTGGTCCACCTTCATGCCGTCGGGGACGCCGTTGGTGGTCGTCTCGGAGGGCATCTCCGCAAAATGTCGACCGTTGGAAACGGTGCCGTCAGAGTGCACGTCATACACCAGAATGTACTGCCCTGGGCGCGTGTTGGCGACATACAGCAGGCGCTCGTCTGGCGAGAACGCCAAACCGTTGGGGTAATCGACGTTCGGGATCACCAGATCCACCCGGCCGTCGGGGGTGATCCGATGCACGCTGTTAAACGGCATTTCCACCACGGCAGGATCGAGGCGCTCGCGCCCCGGATTGGTGAAATAGAGGCTGCCGTCGGATTTGCCGACGATGTCATTGGGGCGATTGAGGCGCTTGCCATCCCAGCGGTCGGCCAACACCGTGAATGAGCCGTCGGCTTCCATGCGTGTGACCCGGCGGTTGGCCATCTCGCAAATGACGACCCGCGCCTGGGCATCGAAGGTCATGCCGTTCGATTCGCCGCTATGCTCCCGGATGAGTTCCGGCTTGCCACCGGGGATCAATTTGAAGATCTGGCTGCGGCGGATGTCCACGAACAGCAGATAGCCGTCGGGATGCCACAGGGGGCCTTCGGTAAACTCGAAACCCGTCGCCAGGCGTTCCGCCTCGGGCGACTCGACGATGTCGGCGAGCGTTGTAGCCATATGATCCTCCTCAATCTCTTCCCTCTCTCGCTCTGGGAGAGGGCAGGGTGAGAGCGAGATAGAGCTACGGACAGGCACTGACGGTCCTCATCTGCCAGACGTTGATCTGAAAACCGCTATACTGACACGTTGCTTGGGGTCAGCCCAACCATCCCGAGCACGAACCAGATCTGTCGCGCCCACGCCAGGGCCAGTCCATGATGCCTAGGCGCGATGATCACGATGCAGGCAGGCGAGCCGCCGGTCTCTGCGGTGTGGTCGGCCATCACCTGGATGGTCCCTCCACAGCCAAGAGGCTAAGCAGGTTCCCCGCGACCCCTGACCTTCAGATTCGATCCAGGATACGCGCTGCTTCGTCATCGCACGGGTCGGCAGACTGCACGCCGAGTCGGGCTTGGATATGCATGTGAAGGTGATATCCGGCGTCTTGTCGCCGGACACGCTCCATCGGGACGTCGTGTTCGAACATATCGGGTAAGCGGCGATACGTCAACGACAACTTCCGGTCACGCACATCCCACACACAGACGCATGGGGGAAGAGATAACCCCCACGATCGACGTCGAGGTGTGTTTGCGGGGAACCGTTGAGTCTTAGCCCTTATCTACGGTATGATGGGCGCACGGTCCATGCGCTAGCCCTGAAGGCCGGCGCGTAGGGAGCGGTTCTGACTCAGACGGCACGCCACGAGAGGAGAGCACGCCATGCAGATCGTCGATGCCCAGATCCACGTCTGGGGCCGCGGCCTGCCGAGCAATCTGGCGCATCGGCAGGTCACGGCGTTCACTCCCGAGGAGGCCATTGGCCTGATGGATGAGGGCGGGGTCGATGCCGCGGTCATCCATCCGCCGGGCTGGGATCCAGGCGCAACCGCGATGGCATTGGCGGCGGTGCGCACCTACCCCGGCCGGTTTGCCATTATGGGGGCACTGCCGCTGGACCGGCCGGAGTCCCGCACGCAGGTGGTAACCTGGAGGCAGCAGCCGGGCATGCTCGGTCTACGCTATGGCTTTCTGCAGGAGCCGCAGCGCGGCTGGTTGGAGGATGGCACGCTCGACTGGCTCTGGGCCACCGCCGAGCAAGCCGGTGTCCCGATCGCGATGCTGGCGACCGACTCATTGCCGGCGATCGGGCGGATCGCCGAGCGCCACCCCGGCCTACGGCTGACGATCGACCACCTCGGCGGCAAGGGCGGCAACACCACGCTCAAGGATGCCGCCGCCATGACCCACATGCCCGCGCTGCTGGCCCTGGCGCGGTACCCCAACGTGGCCGTCAAGGCCACCGGCGTGCCCTGGTACTCCAGCGAGCCGTATCCGTTTCGATCCATGCACACATTTGTGCGGCAGATCTATGACGCCTTCGGCCCGCACCGGATGTTCTGGGGCACCGACATCACGAAGATGCCCTGTTCCTGGCGGCAGTGCGTGACGATGTTCACCGAGGAGCTGCCGTGGCTGTCCGAACCGGATAAAGCGCTCATCATGGGGCAAGCGGTCTGCACGTGGTGGGGTTGGGACCGCCCGACCTGAGATCTCGGTTGGCGGCCTATCGCGATTTTCAGAGCAATGGATGGCAGGTGACAGCGGTGAACGTTTTTCCATGGCGCTGTCCCTCTCACGCCGCCCTCTCCCCGGCGGGAGAGGGGGAATTATCATGTGCTAAGGCATGGTCCTCATGGCTCTGAGTCATGCCGACCCTGTGGCGCATGACAGCGTGGTTATCTCAACCTTCCTGCCGTATCAGCGCTTGGCGAGATTGCTCCGCACGGGGGCTCGCCCCCCTCGTGGGAGCCTGCTATTCCCCCTCTCCCTCCGGGAGAGGGCGGGGTGAGGGCGCGAGCGAGCCAGGGACAAGTACTGCCGGCCTGCACCCGCCATCCATTGATCTGAAAACCGCTATAAGCGCCTGGGTCCACGACCATCTCATCGGTCGTCGTCTGGATCACGGCGCTCGATGAACGCCAGGGTCGCTTGCGCGCATTGGATGGCGTGGCTCGCCGCCACGTGATAGGAATCGCCGGGCAGCACAAGCAGCTCTGAGTCCGGGATCATCTGCTGCCAGGCGCGCGTTTCGTCCACGCTGGCCAAGCCGCTGCCCTCCGTGGTGATCACCAGCGTCGGACAGCCGATCTTCGGCACATCGGCCCGGATGTCGGCGCAGGCGATGGTCTGCATGAACCCCACCTGCGTCGAGACGGCGGTGCGGCCCATGAAGGCCGTCCACCAGGCGATGCCCTCCGGCGGAAAGGCGCTGCCGAGGCGGCCAGCCATGCTCTCCCTAGCCCAGGGCTCGACGCCCTGTCGCTCGAACGCCTCGATGAGGGCGGGCACGCGCGCCTCGGCGCCCGTGCGGTACGGCGGTGGCGTTCCGACCACGGTCAGCGTGCGCACACGCTCGGGCCGGCGCGCGGCGAACGCTCGCGCGATAGTGCCGCCGATCTTGGCCCCGACCAGATGGAAGCGCTCGACACCCAGCGCATCCATCAGGCGGCAGAAGTCGTCGATGAGGATGTCAAGCGTCCAGGGGAACTGGCGCGGCATAGGCGTCGACGCCCCAAAGCCGCGCATATCCGGGCGCACGACGCGATAACGGTGCGCGAGCTGCGGCACCCAGGCATACCACGCGGCGCTGCTCTCGGCATTGCCGTGCAGCAGGAGGATCGTCCCGGGCGCGCGCCAGGGGTCGGAGTAGTCGTCCACGAGGTAGTACAGGTCGAGGTCGGGTGGAATGCGTAAGGTCGGCATCGGACGTCCCTTTCTTCCGGATAGCGGGCCATACGCCGGAAGCATGCCCGCTCACCCGTCATCATTGATGGTTCAACGTGTGTGGAACCCCTTCCCCAGCGACATCGAGGGCGATGACGACTCTCTGCCTCCGCCTCAGCCGACTGACCACATCGCCCACGCGTTTGATCCAGCCGTACTTCTGGTTCAGCAGCTGATGACCCCGCGCGGCGCCGTCTTCGTCGAGGATCCGGGCCGTCGCGTCGACCCAGCCGCCCTTGGGGTTGCCTCGCATATCGCAGGGCACGATTCTGACATGTGGATTCCGCCGTATCCGTTTAACCTTACCGGCGTGCGCGAGCGAGTAAATGTAGAACGTGCCGTGTTCTTCGGCAAACCACACCGGCGTCGCCACAGGCCGGCCGTTTCTCCGGTAGGTTTCCAGGTTGAGGTATTTCTGGCCTGCGAATTGGGCGAATTGATGGAGGCTCATTGAGCCTGATGCTCCACATTGGGCGACAAGCCGCGGCATGAGGGCAAACACCCCGAGCCTCACGGTACCTTCCGTTCCCGACCCATGAGCTCGGATGGCCATGTACGCGCCAATCGAAAAGCTAGGCAGCCATAGCACCAGCGTCAATGCCGCGGTCAGTCAGAGCCCAGCGTGACGCCAACCATCCCCAGGCTAGTGGTCGTCCCGCACATCGAAGGTCGGCAACCACGGCTCAATCAGCATCGCGGTTTCCGGGGGCACAGCTCTCACGCTCGAACGCTGCGCCTCCGATCCGGCGGGAAGCGGGATGGTACACTGGGACCGCTAGGGGTTGCGCTGCATCAAGTCTGCAAGATCGGCGAACGGCCTGTAGGTGTAGGGGGGCTCGCGCTCGCCACCTGGCGTCGGCTCTGCAGACGCGTCAGCCACTTGCTGCCGGGCGTGTTCATTGTCGTGGCAGTAGAGGCACAGTAATTCCCAGTTGCTGCCGTCAGGAGGATTATGGTCGTGATTGTGGTCTTTATGGTGGACCGTCAGCTCCCGCAGCGTTTTGCCGCTGAATTCACGGCCGCACCGGGCACAGATCCAGGGAAACAGCTTGAGCGCTTGGCCCCGATAGGTCTGCTCCCGCTCGGCTTGGCGCCTTCGGGCTTCGGCAATCAGCCGGTCCCGGCTGGCAGGATCTGAGGGTGTGTTCTTCGGCGACATCTGCACCTCCTCAGCACCGTAGGCCGTTTCTAGGAGGCAGCCTACGGCGCTGTGGCAGGCCCAGTGGGGTCTTAGTTCGGCATCACGGCCAGGGTACGGATCTCTCCGAACTCCTTGCGCAGTTTCCGCCAGGATTCCCCTCCATCGGTGCTGACATACACATAGCCGTAGAGGCTCGCCGCGGCGATGACGTGCGGCCGCGCCGGATGCGTGGCGAACCAGTACACGACCGAATTCGGCTGCACCGGCAGCTGAATGGGTTCCCACGACTGGCCGCCATCGCGTGAGCGTTGGATCGTGCCCGTGACGCCGGGGATGGCGTCGCCGTTGCCCACGAACATGACGTTCGGGTCATCGGCCTTCAGCATGACCCCCCGGCAGTACGACCGGGCATCGGAGTCATGGAACTTCGGAAAGTAGTGATACTTCCAGCTGTCGCCTTCGTCTGTGCTGGTGGCGATGCCGAACGGCGACGTGGCATAGATAGCCGGTGTCGGCGTCACACGCAACGCCAGCCCGTGAATGTCGCCGTGGAAGGGGTCGGGGCCGAGGGCCGGCAGATGCCGCCAGGTGTCGCCGCCATCTTGGCTTTTGTAAACGCCATCGACCTCGATGCCGGCCCAAATGGTGTGGTGATCCCTCGGGTCCACAATGATGTTAGTGGTCCGTGGGATGCCGATCGGGCAAGGCAGAGTCACGCCTAACGACAAAGCCTGCCACGTCTTGCCGCCGTCGCGTGAGCGGAAGGCATCCGGCCTGGTGCCGACGAAGATGGTGTCAGGGTCCTCGGGATCCACCGCCACCGACCAGATCTGGATGCCGTCCATGGGGGACTCCAACTTCTCCCAGGTCCTCCCGGCATCCTCACTGCGATAGAGGCCCACATCGGAGCCGGCCAGGATGCGGTGGGGGTTATCGGGATAGACCGCCAGGGCTCTGACATTGCACTCCGAGGGAATGGGTTGCCGGATGCGGTTCCACGTCTCGCCCCCGTCCGGGCTGCATGACAGGCCTCCGCCGACGGTGCCGATGCACAGCGTATAATCTTGCGCCATGGCTGTTCCTCCTCTCCCATGTATGTTCCCGTTACGACTTGCTGCGGTCCAAACGATAGATACGCGCTGCCGTGTCATGGAACAACTTGGCCTTCTCGTCCGCCGAGCAGCCCGAGCCCAGGCGCTTGAACGCATTCCACAGCACGGTGTAGCTGGAGCTCACCTTATCCACGGGGAAATTCGATGCGAACATGCAGCGATCGACCCCGAATTGCTCCAGGACGTACTCGGAATACGGCCGCGTGGCGTCCACGAGTTCCTGGCTGGTGGGGGGGCGAGGCTTGGTATGCCAGCCATAGCCGTTTACCTCCATCTGCAGCCCGCCCACTTTGGCCACGACGTTGGGGCAGTTCGTTCTTGGTGTTCCCATAACAGGGCCTTTCCATCTGTGCAGGTGCCAATCGTGCCGTTGCCGGCGTGTGAGGCTCATGCGCTGCGCGCCTACCCGTGCCAGAACACTGCGACGGTACCTGCTCGGCGAGCCCGGGGGCCGTTTAGCCAGCGCTTGCCCACTGGATGGGTCCGCCTGCCCCGCGCAGTTGCTGCAGCAGCGCGAGGTCCACTTTGACCTCCTCCAGCGGCTCTCCGCGCAGTGCGCGCAGGATTTTATCAGCGCTGAGCGGCAGCTCTTTGATGCGCACGCCGACCGCATCCTCGATGGCATTGGCGATGGCCGCTGGCGGGCCGAAGCCGGGTGGTTCCGCCACGGCTCGGGCGCCGAACGGCCCGTCCTCGGTGGGCACTTCCACCAGCACGTTCTCGATGGCCGGGATGTCCGGTGCCAGCGGCATCAGGTAGGTGGTCAGGGATGGGTTTATAATCTGTCCATCCTGAATCACCACCGCTTCGCTAAGCGCCCGGCCGATGCCCTGGACCGCCCCACCCTCGATTTGGCCCTCCACGGCCATAGGATTGAGCGCCACCCCGACGTCTTGGGCTTGTACGAAGCGGACGATGCGGACCGTGCCCGTCTCCCGATCCACCTTGACCTCCGCGGCCTGAGCGTTGAAGACTGGGGCGAAGGGCATGGACGATAGCGAGGCCGTGCCCAGAATGGGGCCAGCTTTGGAGGTGAAGCTCAGCCGGGCCAGCTCCCCCAGGGAATGGCCTCGTTCGGGGTGATCAGCCACATAGACCCGCCCTCCGGCGCAGGCCAAGGCCTCGGGCAGCACCTGCAGGCGCTCGGCCGCCAAGGCGATAAGCTTCCGCTTGGCATCTTCCGCCGCCAGTTGCACCGCCTTCCCCTGGCTGTAGACGATGCGGCTCCCGCCGCTGGGACTCGTGAAGGGGGCGACGTCGGTATCGCGCCGGGCGATGATCACCTGCTGCATGTCGATCCCGAGCACCATGGCCGCGATCTGGGCCAGCACGGTATCTGTCCCCGTAATATCCACCGACCCGGTGAGCAGGCTCACCGTGCCATCCTCGTTGATGCTGATGGACGCCGTGGAGGGGCCGCTGCCGCTGCGCCACTGGCATACGGCCAGGCCGACACCGTGTCCTTCCGGCGGTTTCGCGGGCCAGGGCATGCGTTCCTTAATGGCTTGCAGGGTCTGTGGCAGGCCGTTGCGTGGGATCCGCCCCCCCTGGATGGCCATATCCCCCTCCTTCAGGATGTTCTTCATGCGGAACTCCCAGGGGTCGATGCCGAGTTGGCGCGCGATGATGTCCGTATGCGACTCGACGGCGAAGGTAACGTCAGCCACCCCCGAGGCGCGATAGGACCCAGCCCAGATTTTATTGGTATAGACGGCATAAGAGCGCACGCGGTGGTTGGGGATATTGTAGGGGCCGATGGTATGGCTGACCCCTGACTGGACGCCGGCCCCAAGGTAGGCGCCCATATCGAAGATGCTGATGGCCTCGCGCGCCACGATCGTCCCGTCTTTCAGTACCCCGGTCTTCAAATGGACGATGGTCGGCAGACGAAACCCGGAGAGGGTGAACACCTCCTCGCGTGTGGCCACCATTTTCACGGGCTTGCCGGTCTTGAGCGCCAGGAACACCGGATACGGCTCCAGGCACAGGCGAAGTTTGGCGCCGAAGCCCCCGCCCAACTCCATGGGAATGATGCGCAGCCGCGAGATCGGGATCTGCAGCACGGCGGCCAAGGTCGCCCGCACCGCATACGGTCCCTGCGTGGACGTCCACACGTTGATCCGGCCCGAGGGATCAACGTTGGCGACGCAGGCCATGGGCTCCAGATAGCCCTGGTTGATGCCCTGCGAGCGGAAGGTGTCTTCAAAGACGTGGTCTGCTTCCGCGAAAGCCGTGTCCACCTCGCCCCGCTCGCTGTCCAAGACGGTGCAGACATTGCCACCCATGCCGACCGCGTAGCCCTCATAGCTGGGCAATTCGGGGTGGACCAGTGGGGCCTCGGGCTTCAGGGCGTCGAGGGGATCGGTGACTGCTGGCAGGTCCTCATATTCCACCTGAATAAGGCCGAGCGCCTCCAAGGCCGCGATTTCGTCCGCCGCCGCCACGGCGGCCACCGGCTCGCCGACATACCGCACCTTGTCCAGGGCGAAGACGCGCCGGTCTTTGACCGCCCCGGAGCCGAAGCGCACATCGGGGACATCGTTCCCGGTGATCACAGCGCGCACGCCCGGGACCTGCTCTGCTTGAGAGGTATCGATTCTGCGGATTCGGGCATGCGGCCGGCTGGATTTCAACACCTTGCAGATCAGCATGCCCGGGAAGTAGATATCCGCGGCGTACTGCGACCTCCCCGACACCTTGTCCGCGGCATCTACCCTGGGATAATTTTTCCCCAAGACCCTCGCCTCAGGCATGGCGCTCCTCCTCTGCTTTAACTTCATCATCCCCTTTCACCCCCTTCCTGTGCCTCCTCCCTCGAGGGGCTGACCAGGGGAGGTATGGCGACTGGAAATCTCCTTCCCCCCAGCGTGGGGGAAGGTTGGGATGGGGGGTCGCTCAGGGCACAGATCCCGCGCTAAGCCTCTGCAGCGGGCATGGCCTCGGCCGCCCTCAAGATGGCCTGAACCACCTTGGCGTAACCGGTGCAGCGGCACAAATTCCCGCCGATGCCGAATCTGACGTCCTCTTCCGTAGGCTTCGGGTTCTCAAGCAGCAACCCCACCGCTGACATGATCAAGCCGGGCGTGCAATAGCCACACTGCACTCCGCCGTACTTGACGAAGGCCTCCTGCACCGGATGAAGCTTGTCCCCCTGCGCCAGGCCTTCCACCGTAATCACTTCCTGATCCCTGGCGTCCAGCGCCAGCACCATGCAGGACGTCGCGGTCTTGCCCTGCATCAGCACCGTACACGCCCCACAGTCGCCTTCGTCGCATCCGCGTTTGGTGCCCGTCAGATGCAGGTGGTCCCGGAGCAGATCGAGCAGGGACCAATGGGGTTCAACCAACAATTCTTGAGGCTCGCCGTTGATGATCAGGCGCAGCGCATGCTTCATGCTTTTCCACCCCCTCAAAACATGGCCTCAACCGCCAGAGCGCGTTGCATACGGAAGGGGATACTGGCGCCTTCGGCCATCTGGAGTGCCCATCGCAAGGTCCGACCGGTCAGGGCCTCAACGATGGCACGGCGATGGCTTGCCGTGCCCCGGATATCGTCAATGGGCCTGGCATCCTCTATGGCCGCGCGAGCTGCCCGCTGGATGAGTGCCGCATCGAGGCGCTGGCCGCGCAGCAGTGCTTCTGCCGACCGCGCCCGCAGGACCGTAGGGCCGACCGCGCCCAGGGCGATCCGTACCTCCCGAGGCGGCCCATCCCTGTCCCCTAAGGTGACCACTGACGCCACGCCCACCGCGGAGATGTCCATGGCGCTGCGGGGGCTGTGTTTGATGTAGAGCCCCCCGGTGTGGGGTGGTGGCGGCGGAAGGTGCAGCTCGACTAGGATCTCCGCCGGCCGCAGGACAGTACGCCCGGGGCTCAGAAAGAAGCTCTCCAAAGGCACACGCCGCGCTCCCTCGGGGCTGATGAGGCCGCACTCGGCCCCGTAGGCGATCAGTGCTGGCAGCGTGTCTCCCGCGGGGGAGGCATTACAGATGTTGCCGCCGACGGTCGCTAGGTTCCGAATCTGCACCCCGGCAAAGGCAGTGGCAGCTTGGGACAGCGCGGGGTAGTGCTCCTGGATGAGCGGATGGAGTTCTAGCGTGCGAATGCTGACCAGCGCGCCCAGGCGCAGTCCGGTCTCCGGGCTGTAACTCACCCCGTCCAACCCAGGGATGCGCTTGATGTTGAGCACCGAGCGCGGTTTCCACACGCCCTGCCGCCATCGCACCAGGACATCTGTCGCACCGGCCACAATCCGAGTCCCCTCATCCTGGGCCAATAATGCGATGGCTTCTGGCAGAGTGCGTGCTTCCAGGTATTCAAAGCGGTTCATCGCCCATGCCCTCCTCCATCGATCTCTCCGGCACGATATCTGACATGCCTCAGATGGTCAAGCGCGAAACGGGCCCCATGACCGTCTGGGCGCGAACGTTTCTGGAGCCGCAACAGAGGGCGCTCGACGTGCCAGCCTGTTTCCGGAGTCTTAACCTGGCGTACATACCCTGGTGGGGAGAGCCCTGTCAGCGTCCGGGCAACCCCACCCAATGCTATCTCGATTTCGCTTCTCCTCCATCGACGATGGCCGGTCTGCGGCCACGGCTTGGAGAGATCTCCTCGTAGGCGTGGGCTACTTGTAACAGGCGCGCCTCATCGAACGGACGGCCGATGAATTGCACGCCGATGGGGAGACCAGTTCGAGTGAATCCACAGGGGACGGTGATGGCTGGCAGCCCGGTGGCATTGCTGGGATTCGTGCACCGGGCCAGCAGACCCGACCCCGGCCCCCGCACGCGGTGCTCCGTGCCCCCCAGGGTCACCGTGGGCGCGTCGATGCGGGGCGCGGCGACCGGAGCGGTGGGGGTCACCAGGAAGTCCACCTCCTGCAGGGCGCGGGCGTGTTCTTCCTTGATCAGGCGCTGCACTTTCAGGGCTTTGGCGTAGTCACGGCCCAGCACGAATTGCCCCGCCAACACGCGGTAGAGCACGTCCGGCCCGTAGTCCTGGCGGTGCGCCTCCAGATACGGCTCGTGGGTCACGATGCTATCCGCCAGGGAGGCGATGCGCAGGGCCCCGGCGTACTGCATACTGGGCAGCGACACCGCTTTGGCTGCTACGCCCACGGCCTGCAAGTCATCGATGGCGCGCCGCACCGCCGCCTCCACCTCAGGGTCCACGAGGTCGAAGTAATGGTTGGTGGGGATGCCCATCCGCAGGCCCCGCACCGCTTGGCCGAGCGCAGCGGTGTAGTCCGGCACCGGCACCGGTACGGTGCTGGGGTCCAGCGGATCATAGCCCGCGATGACCTGGAGAACCAAGGCGCAATCCCGGACCGAACGGGTTAAGGGACCGATATGATCGCCGTTGAAGCTGGTGACCAACAGCCCACGCTGACTCACCCGCCCGAAGGTCTGCTTCAGCCCCACCACGCCGCAGAACGTGCCCGGCAGTCGCACCGAGCCGCCGAGGTCGGTGCCCAGCGACGCAAAAGTCACACAGGCGGCGACGTTGGCCCCGCCCCCGCCGCTGGAACCGCCGGGGATGTGCTCCAGGGCCCAGGGGTTATGCACCGCCCCATAGTGCGGATTGTTCGAGGTCGCCCCCGCCGCGAACTCTTCCAGATTCTCTTTCCCGAGGATAATCGCCCCGGCCGCTTGACACAGCCGCACGACGTGGGCATCCTCCTCTGGGACGTAGTCGGCCAGCACCTTGGAACCCACCGTGGTGCGGATGCCGGCGGTGGCGATATTGTCCTTGATGCCAATGGGGATGCCCTGCAGCGGTCCCCGATAGTCGCCGCGGGCCAGGGCCGCTTCTTGTTCCTTGGCCTGGCGCAGGGCCTGGTCGTGCAGGATGGTGATAAACGAGTGCAAGGTGGGCTGCAGGCGGTCGGCCTGAGCCAGGGCGGCTTGGGTGACCTCCACGGGTGAGACCTGCCGCTCCTTGATCTTAGCCGCCAGTTCCGCGATCGTAAGCGTGAGCAGTTCAACCGCTGACATCAGGCTTGCCCTCCCTCATGGGCTCGCAGGAGCCGGGCCGACATGATGTTGGAGAGATCCAATCCGCGCAGCTGTTGCAGTTCTGCGAGGTAGCTCTCCAATTCGGGCCGCACCAGCTCGAATTCTTCATCGGATAGGTGCAATCCCTGCAAATCACGCGTCATCGCTTTGAGGGTTTCGGTTGCCAGAGCCATTCCCGTCACCTCCTGTCAGGGGAGCTATCGTTCTAGGGGTCTACGGCCACTACGAGTGCAACGCGAAGGCCAGGTCTTCGCTTGCTTCGGTGACTTGTCATGCTGACCGGTCGCGTATGTCGTGAGTACGGCGCGCTGGGGTCGTCTACAGCCCGTTGCTTAGGGATGAAATATGATGAGTCAGAGGGCATCGCCCGCTGTGGATCTGCCGCCTCTCGAAGCGCCTTACCATTTCACATGCCCCCAAAACGCGCCCTGTCATGGTGCTTGTCAGTACTCCAGGCGGCGCCCGCTGTCAAGCGAAAAGCATGAGCCGATGTCAGAGATGGCACTCATCTGCTGGACCGCCGAGAAGGCAACCAGGCAATGCCTCGACGAACCCCAACGGGTGCTGTATGATGGGAGGCCTGAAATCATCTGGCCACGAGTATGCAAAGGAGGCGAACCATGTCATTGGCGAGAAGTGGCTTACGAGCAAGACTACAACGCGGTGAGACGATCGTCGCGCCCGGCGCCTATGACCCGCTGTCGGCGCGTGTGGTGCAGGCCTTGGGCTTCCCCGCGGTGTACACCGGCGGCTATATGACGGGAGCGCATACCAGCATTACGGAGCCGCTGTTGACGCTGACGGAGCAGGTCGAGGTGGCGCGCAGGGTGGCGCACGCCGTCGACCTGCCGGTGATCGCCGACGCCGGCGCGGGCTATGGAGACCCCCTGCACGTCATGCGTTGCGTGCGCGAGTTCGAGGCGGCCGGCATCGCGGGCATCCACATCGAAGACCAAGTCTATCCTAAACGCGCCTCTTACCATAAAGGCTTAGAGCACATCGTGCCCTTGCAGGACTTCGTCGAGCGCATAACATATGCCTTAAAAGCGCGCCGGGACCCGGACTTCCTCATCATCGGGCGCACCGATGCGTTTAGCGCCGTCGAGGGGAGTCGTGAGGAACTCGTCCGCCGGGGCTTGACCCTCAAAGAGCTGGGAGTCGACGCGGTCATGCCCCGTGGCGTGCGGGCGCGGGAAGACCTGGCCTTCTTCCGCAAAGAGGTCCCTGGGGTGCCCTTGCTGGTCATCGCTGGGGCCGACGACATCTCCGTCCAGGAATATGCCGATCTGGGATATCAGATCATCATCTACGCCACCACACCGGCGGTCGTGGCGGCGAACGCGTTGCTGGAAACCTACCAGCACCTCAAAGACACCGGCCTGCTCAACCTCACCGCCCAGCGCGTGGCAGAGCTACGGCGGCGCGTCGAGGAACTGATCAGCCTGCCGGAATACTACGAAGTGGAAGCGGCCACGACCGAAAAAGCCAGCGCACCCCCATCAGGACATCATTAAGCACGTGCGGCTTTTCGAGGCTTGGCTGGATGTCCCTGAGAGAGTCGCGATGGGGTGGTTGCGGTGTTGCTCAACGCCACCGGCGCTCAGGCGCGAGCACTGCGGATGCCGGCGCGTACCGTGAGCATCGTGCCACATCCCGGGCAAGACTCGACGCCGGAGGTGGTGGGCCAACGGACGGACGACGTGAATCAGGCTGTGGTACGCAAGGTGGTCGAAGGCACTCCTGTCTAGAACGGAGCCCTCTCACGGCTCCGTCGGAGGATCGCCGGCAACCGAGTCTTGCGACATGTGGGCCAGCCAGATGCGCCCCGTGGAGGGACGCTGCCGCAACGGAGGAGGTAGCCAGTAGCCAGTGCCAGAGGAGCGCTACACGCCGTGATCGCCCCTGCGACAGCCCGATCTGAGGAAGCCACCCCCTCCCGAGGCCCGATGTCTCGATGGTGGCTCGCCACCGCCGTCATCCTTGGCGCCATCACGATGGACTTCGGCGGAAACGTCCTGAACGTCGCCGTCCCCAAAATGATGACCTCGTTCGGGGTGAGCCTTGATAAAATTCAATGGGTGCTCACGGGCTATGTCGTCGCCCGCGCGGTCCTCATGCCGACAGTCGGTTGGCTTGGCGGCTGGATCGGGCAGCGCAACCTCTATCTGCTCAGCCTCCTGTTCGTGGTCGGCAGCTCCGTCCTCGGCGGCGCCGCTTGGAATCTTGAGACCCTGATCGTCTTCCGGGTCCTCCAGGGCATTGGCGCCGGTCCCCTGCAGACCATTGGGCTGGTGATCTTATTTGAGAACTTTCCGCCCCATCAGCGTGGCCTCGCTGTTGGCCTGGTCTTCATTGGCTATTCCATCGGTGCCGCCATCGCTTACCTCCTCGGCGGCTACCTGATCGAGCACTATAGCTGGCGCGCCATGTTCTATCTCGCGGCCCCGCCTGGTATCCTCAGCCTCGCGCTCGGTCTCTGGATCTTACCCAACGACCGCCGCCAGCCACCGGGGACGATCGATTATTGGGGCCTCCTCTTCATGGGTCTGTGTCTGTCGACTCTCCTTCTGGCGCTGACGCAGGGCCGCCGTCAAGGCTGGGATTCCGTCTACATTCGCAGCCTCTTCGCCATCGCTGGCCCGTCCTTCGTCATCTTCATCCTGATCGAGCTGTACACCCGTGCCCCCGTCATCCACCTGACCGTCTACCGCAATCTGGCGTTTACGATGGCCTCACTTGCGTCCTGTTTGAACAGCATGAGCATCCATTCCATGCAATTTCTCACCGCCCTGTTCCTGCAGCAGATCCTGGGTTTGGATGCCTTGCAGACGGGGATGATCATCCTGCCATCCATGTTGCTCAGCGGCATCATGGGGCCGGTGGGAGGAGTCTTATCCGACCAGATCAATCCGCGGCTTCCTGTGCTCGCAGGGTTTGCCGGCATGGCGGGGTTGTTCTACGCCATGTCGTACGCCGATGCGTTCACCACAACTCTGGCCATGACGCTGATCATGATTGGCATGCGCGTGGCGTTGAACCTGATCCACACCCCCCTCACCCGCATGGCGATGGGGGCGCTGCAGGCCGGGGCGGTCCGCGAGGGCACCGGGCTTGAGGGGGTGGTGCGCGGCATCGGTGGCGCCTTCGGCGTGGCGTTGACGGGGGTCATTCTGGAGATGCGACACGCCTGGCACTTCAGCCACCTCGTGGAGGAGCATCGCCTCGCCTCGATCGATGTCGTCCGTGGGCTGGCCGGGATTCGAGGACTCCTCGCGCAGCACGGAGCCGTCGGCCCTGTGGTCGAAGTGCAGGCCCGATCATGGCTTCACTCAGAGGTCGACCGCGCCGCGCAGATCGGCGCCTTTCAGGATACGTTGCTGTTGCTCGCCCTGCTACAGCTCGTGGCGCTCCTCCCTACGCTGTTGATCCGTTCCGGACCGCGGCGTGGCGCGCCTCGACCGAGCAAGCCCGAGGCAGGCCAAGCCAAGTAGAGCCCCATGATGTGGTGTATGCCGAGCACAACGCACCGAGCCTACGGCGCCTGCCGCCCTCACCCTGACCCTCTCCCGCTGGGAGAGGGAATCGGCCCAAAAGCGGCATGGCAAAGAGGTGACACCGACGCCTTGGCCGTCCGAGGCTTGACTCGAAACCCTGGAGGGGGTAGTCTACTGGCGCTAGCCATCCGTCAGGGAGGTCTGACACCGCACCAAGGCTCGTCGTCATCCCTCCGGCAGACGATTCTGGCGACGGTGAGGTATCGAGACCGCGAACTGTTCCCAGACAGGTAGTGCACCAACACCGAGGGCGAGGAGGAAGGACGCGTGGCTTACACCTTGCTCGCAGGGCTCAAGCTCCTGGAAGTGGGCCGGTTGATCGCCGCGCCCTATTGCGGCAAGCTGCTGGCCGACATGGGGGCCGAAGTCATCAAGATCGAGCCGCCCGCCGCCGGCGATCCGGCCCGGCACTATGGCCCCTTCCTCGACGACGAGCCGCACCGGGAGCGCAGCGGACTTTTTCTCTATCTCAACGCCAACAAGCGGGGCGTCACCCTCAACCTGGCCACCCCCACCGGCCGGCAGATTTTACGGGACCTAGTGGCGCGCTCCGACGCCTTGGTGCATAACCTGCGGGTCCAAGATATGAAGCAAGCGGGACTGGACTACGATGGCCTGAGTCGCATCAACCCCGGCCTGGTCATGGCCTCCATCACCCCCTTCGGCCTGACCGGCCCCTATCGGCACTATAACGCTTACGACATCAATCTGGCTGCCGCCGGCGGCATCTGCAGCGGCCTGGGCGAGGCGGAGCGTGAGCCCCTCACCTTCGGCACGCCGCAGGTGGGCTACTTCGCGGGCATGGCCGCGGCGTCGGCCATCGTTATGGCCCTGTTGGCGCGGGACAAGGTCGGTGCGGGTCAGCACATCGACATCGCCGAAGTGGAGACCATGGCCGGCGTCTACAACGGTCCAGAGGCGCTGATGGCGGTGTATCAGTGGCGAATGACCCGTCGTACCGGTCATCATGCCCTGGATTTTCCGTATCCCAATTGCATTCTGCGCTGTAAGGATGGCTACATTTTCGTGGGCGCGCCGGAGGGACGCCAATGGCGGCAACTGCTCGAGGTGATGGGCAGTCCGGAATGGTCTAAAGACCCCCGCTTTCGCAACCGCACGGAGATGAATAACCGCTACGCCGACGAACTGGATGGCTACCTGGAATCCTGGCTGATGCATTACACCAAGGCGGAGTTGCTGGACATCGCCCTGGAGCGCCGCATCCCCCTGGCCCCCGTGCGGGGCTACGATGAGGTGCGCCACGACCCCAGCCTGGTCGACTTCTTCGTGGACATCGAGCGCCCCGACACCGGCTCCCTGCCCTACCCCGGCCCGCCCTACCGGCTCCCCGACGCCGAGTCCACGCCGCCAGCCCCTGCCCCCTACCTAGGCCAGCATAACGAGGAGGTCTACTGCCAGGTTTTAGGCTACACCAGGGAGCAATTGGTGAAGCTGTATCAGACGGGGATTATCTAACATGGAGCCACCGCGCAACAACCACGGCCCTCTTGACGGCTACCGGGTCCTGGACTTCGGCTGGGTGCTAGCCGGGGCCATCCCCGGCATGGTCCTGGCCGATATGGGAGCCGAAGTGATCAAAGTGGAGAGCCGCCAGCGCTTGGACTACATGCGCCTGGGCCGCCCGATCGTCGGCGACCAACCCGACCCCGAGCAGCACCCTATGTTTCACAACGTCAACCGCAACAAGCTGAGCATTACCCTGAACACCATCCATCCGCAAGCGGTGGAACTGGCCCGCAAGCTGGTGGCCCATTGCGATGTGGTCATCGAAAACTTCTCTCCCGGCGTCATGGACCGGTTAGGTCTGGGCTATGAAGATCTGCGCCGGATCAAGCCCGACCTCATCATGGCGTCCATCTCCTCGACCGGGCAAACCGGCCCTCTGCGCGACCTGCGGGCCTATGCCCCCTCCATCGGCGCTCTGGCCGGGCTGGACAGCACCCTGGGCTACGAGGGAGGGCGTCCCCTGGGCCTGAAGCACGCCTACGGCGACATCTGCGGAGCGCTGCACACCGTCTTCGCCATCGTCGCCGCCCTGTACCAGCGCCAGCGCACCGGCCGGGGTCAGTACATCGACCTGTCCATGCTGCGGGCCACGGTCGCCACCCAGGGACTGGGGCTGATGGAGTACATTATGACCGGACGGGTCATGCGGCCGCGCGGCAATTACGACCCGACGATGGCGCCCTACGGCAACTATCCCTGCGCCGGGGAGGACCGGTGGGTGTCCATCGCCGTCGCGACGGACGAGGAGTGGCAGGGGTTGAAGGCGGCGTTGGGCAGCCCGGCGTGGACGGCCGACCCCAAATTCGCCAGCCGCTATGGGCGGCTCAAGCACCGCCATGAACTGGACCAGCACCTGGCGCAGTGGACGGCCGGCCGTTCCGCCGAGGCCGTCACCGAACTGCTGCAGTCCCACGGTGTGGCGGCGATACCGGTCATGGGGGCTGAGGAACGGCTGTTCAACCCCCACTTTCGAGAGCGGGGCCTGTACGCCGACATCGAGCATCCAGCTCTGGGTGCGGAACCCATCTTCAACCTGATGTGGAACCTGAGTCGGACGGCGTCGGCCATCCGGCGGCATGCTCCGCTCATGGGGGAACACAATCGACAAGTCTTTTGCGGTATACTCGGGATGTCCGAACCAGAGCTCCAGGCGCTCGAAGAGGCCCAGGTGATTTATTAGCGGTCAGCCATCAGTCATCAGCGGTTAGCTTTTCTCCCTCTCCCTCCGGGAGAGGTTGGGGTGAGGGGTGCAACTGAACACTGCCAGCTGATGGCTGTCGGTGAGAGAGCAACGAACATGGATCGAGCCAACGAACAACATCAGGTGGTGGAAACCCTGCCGGAGGTGGAACAGATCACCGACGAGGCCATCGCCAACGCTAAAGCGATGATCGGCATGCGGCTTCGTACCGAGCAGTATGTCCGCGACGCCTCCCTGGGGGCGCTGCTGAACTTCGTCAACGGCATCGGCGACACCAATCCGCTCTTTCGCGATCAGGAGTACGCTGCCTATACCAAGTACGGCTCAGTCATCGGCCACCCGTGCGCCCCCTACATGCGCCATTGGTCGGGGCGCACCCGTTGGGGGCTGCCGGGCGTGCATGGCTTCTTCGCCGGAAACGACTGGGAATTCTTCCGGGTCATTCGACCCGGCGACGCCATTAACTGCGTAGAGCGGGTGCTGGATGTCCAGGAAAAGGAGAGCCGATACTCCGGTCGGCTGGTCATCCAGTACGTGGAGACCATTTACACGAACCAGCGGGACGAGCTGGTGGCCCGCGTCGTCGGCTGGTGTACCCGACATCAGCGGCGGGCTTCCCGGGAACGGGGCAAATATGGCGATGTGCCCAAGCGTCACCAGTACACAAAAGAGGAACTGGAGGCCATCGACCAGCAGGTGCTCAACGAGACTGCCCGGGGCAATCAGGTGCGCTATTGGGAAGACACGCAGATCGGCGAAGAGCTGACCCCTATTGTTCGCGGTCCGCTATCGCTCCAGGACGTCAGTGCCTTCCTGGTGGGCACTGGCCGCTCCAGCGCCCACGGCGTGCTGCTGCGGGAGGCCCTGCGCCACCCCAACCACTTCTTTCGCAACCCGGAGGCGGGAGGCGGGCTGGAGTATACCGGCATCGGCCATCTGCGGGATTCGGTCGCCGAGGCCGTGGGCGTCCCCGGCGCCTATGACTATGGCCCCCAGCGCGTCTCCTGGATGGGCACTTTGCTGACCAACTGGATCGGCGACGACGGCTTCCTGAAGCGGTTGCGGGTGGAGTGCCGCCGTTTCAACGTCTACGGCGACACCCAGTGGTGCAAAGGCAAGGTGGTGCGCAAGTATATCCATCACAACACGCCCCTCGTGGACGTGGAAATCTGGGCGGAAAACCAGCGGGGAGAGGTCACGGCCCCCGGTTTCGCCACCGTCATGCTGCCCTCAAGGGACCCAAAGATCCCCTGGTTCACCGACGGCAGCGGCCTCAGCCTGCGCGATGCGCCGCGAGCGGACACGACCCCGCCGATCCTGCCGGTGTGATGCAGGTGCAAGGGCACCGTCGCCATGCCTGAGGAGCGGGAGCGTCAGGTGGTAGCGCCTATGGACACCGAGCGTGCAAACGACCCAACGCAGGCCTTGGCCGGGCTGCGGGTCTTGGAAGTCGCCGAACAGGTATGCGGGCCATATTGTGGTAAATTGCTGGCTGCCTTGGGGGCCGAGGTGATCAAAGCCGAGGTCCCACCTGAAGGAGACCCCTCCCGGCGCCGCGGCCCCTTTCCGGGAGACACCCCCCATCCCGAGCGCAGTGGCACCTTCCTCTACCTCAACACCGGCAAGAAGGGCATCACCCTCAACCCAGCCGACCCTCAGGGCCAGGTCCTGCTGGGGGAACTGGCGCGGCGGGTCGAGGTGATCATCCACGATCGGCCTCCGGCCCGGGCCGCCGCTTGGGGTCTGAGCGCTACAGCCTTATTGGAGCACAACCCCAATCTGATCGTAGCTGCCCTGACGCCTTTCGGCAGCACCGGTCCTTACGCCGATTACCGCGCCTACGACATCACGGTGTTCCATGCCGGCGGCGAAGGCTACCTGCTGCCCAACGGCTTGGCGTTGGACACCTTCCCAGACCGCGCCCCCATCGTCGCTGGCAGTCAAATGGGTGCCTATCAGGGAGGGCTGACCGCCGCCGTCGGCATCCTGGCGGCGGTATACGCCCGAAGTGCCGGCACCCCGGGTCAGTCGCTCGACGCCTCCGGCCAGGAAGCGCAGCTCGCCATCGGCTATATCCCCATCCAACGGCTGGAGTCCGAGGGAGTGACAGAAAACCGGTTCGCCCGCTTCTTTCGGGTGGGAGGCGTCCTGCCCGCTCAGGACGGCTATGTCGAGCTCCTGACGCTCGAATCCCGCCAGTGGGAAGGCCTGATCGAGTTTCTGGGCCATCCTGACTGGGCGACGTCGGAGCAGTTTCGGGACCCAGCGAGACACGGCCCAGAGCTGAACCGCCACCTCAGGGCATGGTTCAGCCAACACCCCAAAGCGTGGCTGTACCACGAGGGACAGGCCCACGGGGTGCCGCTTGCACCTTACTACACGCCAGGCGAGGTGTTTCGGAGCCCCCAGCAACGCGCACGGGGCTTCTATGTGGCCGTCGATCACCGGCAGGCTGGGTGTCATGACTATGCCGGTCTGCCTTTCCAGTTCAGTGAGACCCCGCCGCAGACTGTTCGGGCGCCCCTCCTGGGAGAACACAATCGGCAGATCTACCGAGAACTGGGCTATGCACCCCAGGATGTCGTTGATCTGGCGCGCGGGGGGGCCATATAACAATGGTTATGAGGGACGGCAATGGCTGAAAAGAACGGGCGTGGCCCTCTGTCCGGCGTGCGAGTGGCCGATTTCTCAGTCCATGCTGCCGGGCCGTTCGCCGGACTTATGCTGGCCGAGTTGGGGGCTGAGGTCATGAAGATCGAGAGCGCCGCCCGGCTGGACATCACCCGGCGGCCTCACACGATGTATGGCAAACCACCTTCCAGCTTCGAGCAGGTGAACGCCAACAAGCTCTCCGTGACCCTCAACCTGAAAGAGCCAAGGGCCGTGGAATTGGCTTTGGCACTGGTCCGCATCAGTGACCTGGTGCTGGAGAATTTTCGACCCGGCGTGATGGAGCGGCTGGGGCTAGGCTACGCCAAGCTGCGCGAGATCAAACCGGAGATCATCCTGGTGTCCCTCTCCGCCAACGGCCAAACCGGGCCGGAGAGTCGGTATGCCGGGTATGCTCCCATGTTCGCCGCTCTGGGCGGGTTGGGCCACCTCACCGGCTACCCCGACGGGCCGCCGGTGGAGCTCCGGCATGCGATGGACCACACCGGCGGCATGATGGCTGCCTTCTGCGCCGTCGCCGCCTTGTGCGCCAAGGTGTCCCATGCCGCAAAAGGACAGGAGGGCGTTTCGCAGCTGGGCCAACACGTGGACGTATCGGTGCGGGATATCGCCACCGCCTTCATGGGACCCGCCTTGCTGGACTATGCGATGAATCAACGGGAGGCTTTGCGCCAGGGTAATCGCGACGAGACCATGACGCCCCACGGCGTCTATCGCTGCCGCGGTGATGATGCGTGGGTCAGCATCGCCGTCGGCTCGGAGGCGGAGTGGCAGGGGCTGGTCCAGGCCTTAGGCAACCCCGCCTGGGCTCGCGACGACAGGTTTGGCGATGCCTACCAGCGGTGGTTGCACCAGGATGAATTGGATCGTCACCTGGAAGCGTGGACGACTCGGTTGAGCCCTGATGAAGTGACGCAGCGACTGCAACGGGAAGGGGTGGCAGCCTTTCCTTCGATGTCGGCTGCGCAGCTGATGCATGACCCACACCTCTTGGCCCGGAACGCCTTCCCCACCGTTGAGCATCCCGACAAAGGCCAGCAGCGGGCGGTGACCCCGCCTTGGCGCTTCTCCGAGACCCCAGCCCGGGTCGACCGGTGGACGCCGGAGCTGGGAGAGCATAACATCCAGGTATTCCACGGCCTGCTGGGCCTGAGCCTGCAAGAGATCAAGGCGCTGCAGGCCGCCAAGGTCATCTGGTGATTACCGTACAATTGACCGCCCGGACGGGCAAAGAGGAGAAGCGCATGCCGATCACCACGAGATATCTCTTCGTCGCCAGCATGGATGTGGACCCCGAGAAGGAGGCCCTGTTCAATGAGGTCTACGACACCGAGCACGTCCCCAATCTGCTCAAGGTGCCTGGCGTTCGCGCCGTTACCCGCGTCAAGGGCGAACCCTTCGCCGTGAGCATCGGCGGGGCCGAGCAGCACATCGCCCACACGGGGCCGCGGTATAGTGCCCTCTACGAGATCGACGGGCCGCACGTGCTGGTCAGCGCGGCGTGGGCTGAGGCGGTCGAGCTGGGACGCTGGCCCACTCAGGTCCGGCCTTACACCCGTAATCGGCGGCACACGCTCTATCAGATCTGCTAGCGACCGGCCTACGCTGTGCTCCCGAGGAGCAAGCCCACGAGAAGGGGCAGCGTCATGTCCGCTTGGATCATCCAGCGGGCGCGTATCAGTGCGGCGATGATCGCGGCATGAGGTATACACCACTTGGTGGTTGGCCACCGCTATCCCTGAAGGAGGACAGACCATGAAGTTCGGACTGATGTATGAGATCCAGATCCCAGAGCCCCACTATGACGGGATCGAACGGCAGCGCTATCAACAGGTGATGGCCCAGGCCGAACTGGCAGATGCGGTCGGCTTCCACTACTTCTGGACCGTGGAACATCACTTCCTGCGGGAGTTTTCCCACTGTTCGGCGCCAGAAGTCCTCTACGGTGCCATCTCCCAGCGCACCAAACGGATTCGCATCGGCCACGCGGTGGCCCTATTGCCGGGCCAGTATAACCATCCGGTGCGGGTTGCCGAGCGGGCTGCGGTGCTCGACATCGTCAGCGATGGCCGCATGGATCTGGGCACCGGACGGTCCACCACGCTCATCGAGATGGACGGGTTCGAAGTCGACCCGGAGGAGACCCGAGCCCAGTGGGAAGAAGCCATCGCCATGATCCCCCGCATGTGGACCCAGGACCCCTTCTCCCACGACGGGCGCTTCTATCACATCCCGCCCCGCTCGGTCATCCCCAAGCCGGTGCAGAAACCCCATCCGCCGCTGTGGGTGGCGTGCAGTCAGCCCGACAGCTTCCGGGCCGCTGGCGAGATGGGCCTGGGGGCGCTCTGCTTCAATCTGGGTGGGTACGAGCAAATGGTGGAGCGGGTTGGCCTGTACCGCGAGGGGATCAAGCACGCCAAACCCGTGGGCAGCTTTGTCAACGATCAGATCGCAGCGCTCTGCGTCACCCACTGTGCCGAGACCGACGACGAGGCCCTGGAAGTCGCCGGGCCAGAAGGCGTGTGGTTCGTCCGTATGGCGGAGCGGCTCTACGCGCCCTGGCAGGGACGTAAAGTGCCCAATTCCTATAAGTTCGCGGTCTCCGCCATCCAGAGCGAGCGCACGGGCAAGACCTTGCAGGACCATCTCCAGTCAGGGGCCTTCGCCATGGGGACCCCCGACACCGTCATCAAGGTGCTCAAGAAGTATCAGGAGGCTGGGGTGGATCAGGTCCTCTGCTTCATGCAGATGGGCAACCTAGCCCATGCACGGATTATGGACTCGATTAGGTTGTTTGGCCGTCACGTCATTCCCGCGTTCGCCTAAAGCGCGGGGTGTACTGTTGCTGACGATCAGACACTGGAAAACAGGTGCCTGTTCCATGCTTGGGGGCAGACCGTACACGGCGCTTGAGCGTTGTGGTCCACGTCGGCCGCCGGCGATCTCTGAACGCGGGCACCAACCAGAGTCCTCGACTGGTGGGCTCCAGTTTGCCCTCCGCAAACATTGCCAATACAGCCTGTCAAAATACGGTGCCACACGTCGAGCCATTGGAAGGCGCGCCCATCACGGCTTGCAGAGGCTCTGGAGAACTGAGACTTACAGGCTTTCGAAGGCATGCTACGCGACCGTTCGCATACAGGGAACTATCATGGTCTGTGTATCGAGAGGAGATCGCCATGTCACACCCATCGACACGTGCCTTCGCTCTAGCCATGGGGCTGATCGTCAGCGCTTGCGTCACGCTGCTCATGGTGGCCCCGGCATCCGGCCAGACTGGTCCCGGGTGGATCACGTTACTCGATGGCAATAACATGGGGGACTGGAACCGCGTGGGCGAGACCAACTGGCGGCTCGAGGACGGCGCGGTCGTCGCCGACAAGAGAACGAGCCAGGGCACCGCTCATCTCGTCAGCAAGACCAGCTACAAGGACTTCCAGCTGTACGTCGAGTTTTGGGCGAGCGATGACGCCAACAGTGGCGTCTTTCTTCGCTGCAGCAACCCCGACAACATCGGCGCCAGGACCTGTTACGAGGTGAACATCTTCGACCAGCGCCCGGACCCGACGTATGGCACTGGCGCCATTGTCTATTTTGTCGAAGTGCATCCCATGCCCAAAGCCGGCGGCAAGTGGAACACCTTCGAGATCACCGCCAAGGGGCGGCACATCACCGTCATGCTCAACGGCCAGAAGACGGCGGAGCTCCATAACGGCCTGTTCACCGAAGGGCCGTTCACGCTGCAACACGGCTCGGGCGTGATCAAGTTCCGCAAGGTCGCGGTCAAGCCGCTATAACGGTCGAGGCGCCCAGGCGCTGGCCCCGTGATCCGGCGGGGCGAGCGCCCCGAGACGCGCGTCAAGATCGGCGACGGCCGCAGCGCATCGCCCTAGGCCCAAACCGTACCTGCGTGAGGGCGGATGCGGAAACGAGCAGCCTTGTGAGCGACGGGCCGAAATCATGAGTCAGGGCCCACCACGATCGCGGCGTCGGCAGGACCGGCGCCGTGCGACCGCACAAACAAGGGCCCGAACGCCGGCGGCGGCACGCGGCGCTTCGAGGCGGCTTCATAGGCCGAGGCGATCTTCAGCAGGACGTCCTCCTTGCCCGGCTCGGCGCGGAACACCAAAGAAAAGGGCAAGCCGGGCGGCGGAATGGTGGTCGGCGTGTCGGATGGGACGGAGACGTAGCGGCTGCCGTCCGGACTGAGCGCGAAGCGCGGATCGTAGACGGTCGTGACGTAACCCGCCGGGATTAGCACCTCTGTCAGACCCGCATTTGGCCCGTAGAACGACTCCAACCGCAGGTTGCTTTGGATGCCGTATTGCGGCGCACCGCCGATCAGGGCCGGCGGCCAAGGCGTGTGCAGACGGACCAGCGCATCGAGATGGTTCTCCAGCAGCACCATCATATCCACCCGGCGCAGCAATTCCCGCAGCATGATGCGCTCGTTGACGCCTTGGCGCCGGTCGAGCGGATTGCGCGGATCGGATACCTCCTCCCAATTCTTGAAGGCGGCGCGCTGGTCGTCGCCCCAGAATTTGGACCGCGCGTTCAGCGTGGGAAAATCCACCAGCGTTTCCGTGAAACCCCGCGCCTGCCAGTCCGCTGCGCGCCGCATGAGGTATTGCCGGAGATGAAACCGGAACGTCATCGCCAGTTCCTGCTGCTGGATGGTGGCGAGATCGAGGTTCGCGGGCGGCGCGATTCTGCCTTCCGCGAGCTCGACGCAGTAGTCGATCGGTGTCATGGTCCCCGTGCCGAAGATCTTGCCGGGCATGAACTCGGTCGGCACGACCGCCGCGGCGACCTCCGGGAAGAGGGGCTGCCCATCTGGCCTGAGCCGGAACAGCAGCTCAGGCATAAACAGCGGAACCAGCCGTGCCAGCGCGCGGCGAAAATCCGTCTGCATGGTCTCGAGGTCGGGATCGGGCTCCCACAGGGGATCGGTCGATTCCACCAGCGTCGCCCCCAGCCTGTCGCCGAGGATGGTCTTGATCTCCCGCGCGGCCGCCGTGACGATGGGTTCTTCCGCCTTCGAGCCTCGCGGGTACACCATGGACTCCCGAATGATCCCGAGGCGTATGCCCTTGAGCGCACCCGGCTCCCCGGTCATCCTGGCGTGGTGAGCGTACGGGGTGGTTAATACCGACGAGCGCGGCACGGTCGTAAAGGGATCGCGCCGATCGTAATAGCCCTCGACAGCATCCTTCAAGGCGTCGAGCACTTTGGCGCAATCAGCGATGGTGCGGCAGAGGATGCCGCTGCGGTCGCAGTAAATATCCGCGCCGATGGCGCCGCCGGTGAAGCCGAGCAGCGACTTATGCGGTAGGATCAGCGCCACGGCATTGTGATTGGCTGGACCGCGGCAGGACGCCCGGGTTTCCTCGCCAAGGCTGGCCATCACCAGATTGGCGCTGACCGACACGCCTGACCCCGAACTCGAACCCAGCGAGGCCGAGCGCGTGGTGTCGTAGGGGTTGGCAGGGTTGCCGGCCCAGGTGCTACGCTGGTAACCCAGCGTCGACGGCAACATGCGCTCGGGCTGGTGGCGCCCACCTGGCTCGCCGGCTCGGCCGTTGTATTCCGTACAGACGGCCTTGGCGAAGATGATCGCCCCTTTCTTGCGCAACTGCTCGACCAGGATGTGATCGCGCGCCGGGAAATCGATGTCATAGCGCGCGTCGCCGCCGCCCGTCGAGCGCATGTCCTTGGTGTCGAACGAATCCTTGAACGAGAAGACGACGCCGTACATCGGCATGCGCTCGAGGTCGGGATGGCGTCCGTAGGTGGCATCGAGCTCGGCGGCGCGCTCCAGCGCGTCGGGAAGGCGGCGAAACTCGTCGCAGATGGGGGGCGCGCCCGGAGGCAGAGGACCTTCGGACGGGTGTCGGTCGAACTCGCCCCGGCAGGTAACGGAGCGCTCGCCGCGGATGTTGAGCGTGGCGAGGGCATTCAGTTGCCCGCCATTTGGGATGCCGGCGATCATCCCAAACTGCTGCGGCACGGTCGGATCGGAGGCCGTCGCCTCCATGCGGCCGTATTCAAGCGGTGGTCCCGTGTAGCGGTCGAGATCGGGGAGGATCGTCGACGCCTTGATGGTGTGCGTCGGGAAGCGCAGCGGCGCCTGCGCACGCACGGCACCGGTCGCCTCCGGGATGGGAGTGCCGTCTGGGGTGACGAGCACGCTGGCGACGCCGTTATAGGCGCGAGCCCGGTCGATATAGTGCTGCATGACCTCGACACAGGTGATCTGCCCCGACATGATCGCCGCGTGCAACTCCTCGATCGTCGCCTCCTCCAGGCGAAACGGCTTCTCGTCTATACTGCGCTGCGCGGTCATGGCCTCCCCCCTTGATCGTGGCTCACGATGCGGCAATGATGCGGTCAACGACCTTTCATCCGGTGCTTCCATGCGATGGTGCATAGGCCCGTCGGCTGCACGCGGCAGAGGCGTCAACGCCCTGCCTCCTCAATCACCTCAATAGCCCGCTGTGTCGCGGACCAGTTGCCCAACTCCTCGAGATAGACGTTGGCGTTGCGCTTGTGGTTGTCAATGAACCCCACGGTGATGCCCTGCAAGCTCGCCAAACGGGGTGTCAGGCGTTGTCGTTCGGCCACATCTTCGGCGGCCGGATGTAACACGGTGACGACGTCGGTGGTGATGTCCATCTTGCTGTCTCCCTTTGCTGGTCACGCTCTCAGATGGAATCGAGGTGCGAACAGACTGGCCCCTCACGCATGGAGGTTTCACGACCGCAGCGGCATTGTACCGCATGTGGGGGTGCAGTCAAAAGAGCCTTCGTCCAACCACACATATCCGGCCGTCATCACAGCTGACGCAGAACACTCGCATCGATTCACGCGGGAGCGGCGTAGGCAGGGGTTGAACTCATTAGGCCAGGCCAACGGGTTTGCTCGGCGTATGAGCGCACCACACTGTACTTGCGCCCTCGACGACCTCTCTGGCCTGTTCCTGTTGAGTTCTCTACGGCACCCCCCCCCCAGTCAACCTGAGTGATCAAGCGTTTGGGGTGATTACTGTGATACAATGCGGCGGGAAACGAGAGGGAGAGCGGTAGTGCGTTGGACGCAGCTGGAGAGGTTACACATCACCAGGGAGAGGGGCTATGTTCACACGGTCAATCGCATTGGGGATAGGGCTGGTGTTCTTCCTGGTTGTCCTCACCGTGAGGCCGGGCGTCGATGCCCAGCCGCGTCAGTCGGCACCATTGCCCGAAGGGAAAGGGAAAGAGCTGGTCGAGGCCACTTGCACGGCGTGCCATCCGACCGACCAGATTACGCGCAGCTCCGGGTACACGCGGGAAGGCTGGCGGGCGTTGCTCCTCACCATGGTCGATATGTCCGCCAGGCCGGAATTGGAGACGCTTTCAGCCTATCTCGCCAGGCATTTTCCCGCACAAACCCACCTCCAGCCCACCCTGGTGCCGGGAGACGCCACGATCTCGTTTCGGGAATGGCAGGTGCCCACGCTCGGCCAACGGGCCCGCGATCCAGTGCAGGCGCCGGATGGTTCCATTTGGTGGGCGGGGCAGTGGGCCAACCTCATCGGACGCATCGATCCCGAGTCCGGCGATATGCGGGAATACCTGTTGCCGGCAGGGGCCAAGCCCCATAGCGTCACGCCTGACGAAAACGGCAACATCTGGTATACGGGCAACGGCAACGGCACCATTGGTAAGCTCGATCCGCGTACCGGCATAGTCACTGAGTACAAGATGCCGGACCCCGCCGCCCGCGACCCCCATACAGCGGTCTTCGACCTCAAGGGGACTCTGTGGTTCACCTTGCAGCTAAGCAACATGGTGGGACGCTTGATTCCCGCGACCGGCGAGATCGCGCTGGTGACGATGCCGACCCCCAAATCGCGGCCATATGGTATCAAGGTGAGCGCCGATGGTAGCCCATGGGTCGCTTGCAACGGTAGCAATTGCCTGGTCAAACTCGATGGGGAGACCATGGCCACCAAGGAATACCGCTTGCCAGACCCACAGACCACCGTTCGCCGCCTTGATATCGCGGACGATGGGATGATCTGGTACGTCAACTCTGCTCAGGGCCGTCTAGGGCGGTTAGACCCGACCGCGGGCCAGGCCAAGGAATGGCCATCTCCCAGCGGACCGAAATCGCACCCCTATGCCCTCGCGGTGGTGGACGGAATCGTGTGGTACAACGAATCGGGGCGGCGTCCGGATGCTCTGGTCCGATTCGACCCAGCGACCGAGCGCTTCCAGAGCTGGGCCATCCCCTCTGGCGACATCTATGCCGGCATCGTGCGGCATATGCGGCCGACGCGGGAGGGCAACCTGCTGATCCACCAAAGCAGTACCAACCGCATTCTGCTAGTGACCCTGAAGCCCCCGACCGCGAAGCCAAAGGGCTCGTGACCATCCGGGCGAGCGACGAGTGGTATGATGAGCATCAGCTGTGCGGCAAGAGCCAATACGCCATCGGGAAAGCCTCCCGCCTTGAGCATGGCCACCAGAACGTCTACGGAACCCCTGGCGGTGATTGTCAAGGCACTCTGCGCAAGTCTGGGCGTGTGCGGGCAGCAGCGGCGTCCTCAGGGCAAAGGCAGGCAGCCTCAGTCCGGTCGTTAGAGCTGTAGAGGCTGACCAGAGACACCACTGCGTCGACCCCTGGGCCCCTTGCTCTGGGACGAGCGCGATCGTGTGGGCAGAGCGCCGGTGCGCAGGGGGTTGGCGAGTGGCCCAGGCGCGGAGGGGTCGGTTGGCCCTGGTTCGCTCGGCAGTTTGATCGAAAACGTCGTCCCACGGCCGGGTTTGCTCTGCACGTCGATCTCGCCGTTATGGCTTCTAATCAGCATGTAAGAGACGCTCAGACCGAGCCCGGTTCCTTTCGCCCCTTTCGTCGTAAAAAAGGGGTCGAAAATGCGGCGTCGTACCCCGTCGGTCATGCCGGTCCCGGTATCGGACACGTCCACATACACACTCCCCTCACCTTGTCTGGTGCAGAGGGTGAGCCTACCGCCCTCGGGCATCGCAGCGACGGCGTTCAGGATCATGTTAACCAGCACTTCGCGCAGCTCAGATGAGCGGCCGTGGACGGGGGAGATAGCCCCGAGCTCCGTCGCCACCTCAATGGATCTGCCCTCACGCCGGGCCTGATCTTTCCAGATGGGTTGAGTTGCCTCGAGGGCTTCCTTGACGATCTGATTCAGGTCGGTCAGCGTGACCTCCGACGTGGTAGCCCCCCTGGCGAATTGCTCGATGCGTTGCACCATTCTGACGCCATCTTGCACGGCCTTGTCGATGATGCTCGCCCCTTTCCGCACCGCCTGCACGTCCGCCGGATGGCAAGTCAACAGCTGTGTTTGACCGAGGATGGTCGTCAGGACGTTGTTGAAATTATGGGCGATCCCCGCGGCCATCTCACCCAAGGCACTCAGCTTCTCGGATTGGAGCAGTCGTTCGCGCAAGCGTTTTTCCTCCGTCACATCCCTGATGATGGCTGAGAGCCCGACCACCTCATCGCGGGGGCCAAGCAACGGGGATAAGGTGAGACTGACATCGATGAGCCCTCCCCGTCGCTGTCTGAGGCGCACCTCAACGCGTTTGACCCCACTGCCCTGCAGGATCTCATTCTGCCACTGTTCGTATGGCTCGCGCGGAAAGAGCGTCCATATTTTGTGCCGGAGGATCTCCCGGTCTTGGTACTGAAAGATGCGCTCGGCACTGGCATTCCATGAGGTCACGCGGTGTTCGCGGTCCACCGTGATGATAGCGTCGCCGGCGCCGCTGATGAGGCTTTCGAGATAGCTCTGGGTCGCCTTAATTTCTCCGTAAAGTTGCGAGTTATGGACGGCGAGCCCGATGTAATCGAGGAGCATGTGGAGCAACTCGATCTCGGATTCGGCTATGCGCCCCTGGCCAGCGTCGCGCACCAACTTGATGAACCCCACGGTGATCCCCTCCAGGACGATGGGGGCGAGGACGATGTCCCCCTGTGGGGAATGGTCCACCTGCAGCTCGCGGGGAAGGACCTGGTTGGCGTCCCCAAGCTGCCACCCATGGTGCAGGCCACTGCCATAGGCTTCGTGAAGTTGCGCACCATCTCGCCGGTAGAGCCAGACATAAAACCCCGCATACCCGAGGCCGGCTTGGAGCTGATCTCCAATGGCTTTCAATGTTTCAGCGAGCTCGAGCTTGCCCAGAATGATCCGGGAAACCTGTCGCAAGATGCTCAGCTGCGCCACACGTTGCGCCTGCTGTACCGCTTCTTGTTTCGAGGCAAGATAGCGCTGATGCGTGTGAATCGACAGCGCCATCAGCTCGGCGATCGTCCGTCCGATCTCCGTCCAATGCCCCAGAGACTCTCGTGGAGCCTCGTAGAGAAACGCGAGTACCCCGACTGCTTCGTCGGCGGTCAGCATGGGGAAAAAAGCCCCCCCTTGGTACCCGAGTGCGTTCAGGGCGCGGGCGATCCCGGCGTGAGGCGGGGCAGCTTGTCCCTGCGACAGGATCAGGGGCTGGCGTGCCCCCAGCATTTGGCCGAGCGGCGCAGTCCAGTCCTCACGCTCGAATGCACCGCGCTGCTGCGTGGGGGCACCCAGGACGATCTCGCACCGCAGACGTCGGCTTGGCTCTTCCCTTAAATACAGCACAGCCGCCGTGGAATCGAGCAGCCGCTTAGCCTGTTCAAGCAGTCCAGAGGCGCTCTGCAGCAGGTCGTGCTGAGCTACGGCGGTCGAGGAGGCATAGGCGAGCCTGCGCATCTGTTCCAACAGCGTCCACACCGCCGGGCGCCCTCCCGTACTCTTAGCCCGGCGAGCCAGGGCCTTTTCGACGGCCCTCTCCACCTCTTGCTTGCTGAAGGGTTTGGTCAGATATTCCGAGGCCTCATAGGCTATGGCCTCGCGCGCCGTTGTAAGAGAGGCGTACGCGGTGATCATGATGACCTCGATAGTAGGATCGAGCCGCTTAATCGCCTGCAGCACCTCGATCCCATTCATCTGGCGCATGCGAATATCGAGCAGAACGATATCGGGCGGCATCTTGGTGATGCACTGGAGAGCGTCAGAGCCGTTAACTGCGGTCATCACTTGGTATTTCGGCTTAAGAATCATGCGCAGGGATTCACGTGGGCCGAGCTCATCATCCACGACTAGGATACGTTGTCTATCACCCATGGGATGGACCCTCCAGCAGTTGGCTCGCGGTTAGCTCGAAATCGGGAGTGCGATCATAAAAGTTGTCTGGCCATCTTTCGCCTGCTGAACATTCAAGCGGCCCCCATGGTCCTCGATGATTTTCTGGGCGATACATGGCCCAACGTCGAGTAAGTTGCTTTGCTCTACATTAAAAGGGTCAAATAATTGCTGTAATTCAGTATGAGATAGGTTACAACCAATCCCAATAATCGTAATACAGGAAGCCTTATCATAGTATTCATTATCACTCATATCAGACGATATCAACAATTTTCCAGTGCTTTTCATCTTACTCATCAAATAGAAGCAAATATAGATGAAGGCTTTGCTAAGTTTTTCTTCATCAAATCTAACGAGAGGAAGGTTTTCGTTAGGTGTAAACTCAATATTAGAGATATCTGGCTTAAAAGATTGTTGTTCTCTGTAATCCTCTAGATGATGTTTCATAAAATATCGAGAGCTTGACATCAAGGATAGTATACAATTTTTAATAGTCGTATTGACGTCACCATACTCAAAGCGGTAAGGGGTCTTCCTTGAAAAATCAACGAGTATTTCTGTAATGTTATCAAGGGCCTTCACGTCATGTTTCACGACGTTTGAAAAATAACTTCTGAACTCTGGATCGTCATATCGCTCATCCAGCAGCTCAATAAATGTCTTGATTGATACAAGAGGATTCTTAATCTCATGGGCAATATGCCCGACAACCCTGTTCAAGAAATCGAGTCGGTCAGCGCGACGCCGCCCCTCATCGAGCTGCTTTTGGGCCGTGAGATCCTCGAACACCATGACACTTCCGGAGACCTGCCGTCGCTCGTCGAAAACTTGGTAAGTGCTCACCTTCAAGGGCCGCTTCCCGGCGGCGAGTACAATCTCATATTGGTCATAGCTTACCCCGTGGTGCAGGGTCTCATACAAGAGATCGCCCAAGGGCGAAGGCAGCTGTCGCAGATCCTCATTGAGCACTTCGATCGGGGGTTTTTGCAGAATCTCTGCAGCGCGGTGATTGAAAATGCGAATTCTCTCATCCAGGCCGATGCTGATCATGCCATTGCTCATGTACGTTAAGATGTTTTCGATGAAGACCTTTTGAGTTTGCAGCTCCTGATAGAGATGGATATCCTGAATGCCTATCGCCGCCTGGCCGGCCAAGCTGAAGAGGACCTCGAGCTCGTCATCGGTGTAGGGGAGGCCTGTCACGCGCTCGCCGAGGTTGAGGATCCCGACCAGCGCCCCGGCTGCAATGAGGGGGATACTCGCCACAGACCGCAGCGCCTGCATCTCACGGTGAATCTCCCGATAGGCCGGAATGTGGAGGTGGGTTTCGACTTCGGCCCGATGGATAATCCGCGCTTCCGTCGTCAGCCAGCGGGGTAACCCCTCATCCGCCCGCAAGCGCAAGCTCTCCGCCACCTTCGGCTGCAGGCCTCGATACGCCCGGACTTCGAATACATGTGTCGTCCGATTGCGGGCGAGAATCGAGAGCCGGCTCGGACGCAGCAGCTCGCCGACCGCGTCGAGGAAGAGATTCAAGGCGCGCTCCAGGTCGAAATTGGAGCTGAACGCTTTGGCAAAATCGCGCAAAATTTGCCCGATCCGTGCGAGGGAGAGTTCTCCCGTAGGCTTGAGAGGCAGGGAGGGGCGCTGGACACTTCCCTGTTCGCGATGGGAGGCCAGCCCTTCGATGAGCTGCTGCTTCTCGATAGCCTGTTTGACGGTCAAGCGCAGTTCATCCCCACTGAAGGGGCGGCGGATGCTAAAGTCACTCTGGGGGACGAACCTCTCGCGGCCCGCATTGTTGGGGGGCAAGGGCGGTGCGAGATAGAGGGTTACACAATGGGGTTGTAGCACCTTCGCTTGCTCGAACAGCTGGACGATCTCCACCGCGCGCGTCTCAAAGGCCCCCACCACAACATCGACCTTGGTGATTTGCAGACATTCCAGGGCATCACCCTGAGATTCTGCGATGAACAGAGTGTATGCATCCCCAAGCAGCTTTTGAAGCTCGGTGAGCTGTTCTCGTGTATCAGCGATCAGAAGTAGGGACCTCATGCGGAGCTTCTCCCTCGGCGGCCGGCAGTGTCAAGGTAAAGAGAGCGCCAGGGCTGTCAGCACGATTGGTCGCAACAATCGACCCGCGATGATAATCGATGATGCCTTGGCAAATCGCCAATCCCAAACCGGTTCCCTTGTCTTTCAAGGTAAAAAACGGCTCGAAGATGTTAGACAGGTGCTCTGTGGGGATGCCCGTGCCGGTATCTGCGATTTCAATGATGAGCTTGTAGGTCGGCCCTCCTTGTCCGCTCTCGCTCCTCACCGCGATGGCGAGTGTCCCCCCCGCCCCCATGGCCTCAATGCTGTTCAAGCAAAGATTGACGAACACTTGTTTGAGTTGATCGTGATCCCCCATCACCGGCGGTAGGGCTGGATGATACTGACAGGCGAGCTTGATCTTTCGCCTGGCGAATTCAGCGGAGAGCAAACACAGCGCCTCTTCCAGCGGCGCGCGAATGCTCACCGGCTGGAGCGGCGATGTCGATCGGGCCGATAAACCGCGCAGCCGTTGCACAAGCGTGTCAATGCGGTCTACCTCGTGTAACATCGTCCGCGCGAACGTATCGCGGAATTCCTCGTCGGCGTACCGCTCCGGGAGGAGTTCGGCGAACGTCTTAATGGCAACCAGGGGGTTTTTGATTTCGTGCGCAATTCGCGAGCTGAACGCGCCAATGGCGGCCAGGCGTTCGATTCGGCGCTTTTCCTCCTCAAGGGCCTTAATCCGCGACAGGTCATTGAACACAAGGACCGCGCCGGCTGGCTCATCGGCCCGCCCCCGCAAGACCGACGTGCTCAGCATGATCGGAAGCGGCGGCCTGGAGGCAGGTGTCAGCATGGCCTCATAATTGGTATAGACCAGCTTTCCCGTCAGGGTGTCGAGGAGGGGAAGTCCCAGCCCGCAGGGGATTAATCGCCCGGCGGGGCTGCCTACCACCTCCGTCGTTGCGACCCCGAGCATGCGCGCGCCCGCCTCATTGATCATCGTCAGCAGGCCATCGTGACTGACCGCTATGACCCCGCTTTCCATATGCCGCAGGATGCTCTCACTGTAGTCCTTCATCCAGGTGACTTCTTCGTAGAGTTGCACGCGTTTCAAGGCGACACCCGCTTGATGGCCGATCGTGGCCAACAGCTCGATATCGGGCGTGAAGAACGGATCCCCCGATAACTTGCTCCCCACCGCGAGCAATGCGGCGATCCGATCCTCGACGAGCACCGGGACGATCACTTCACTGCGCAGCGCCGTGAACTCCTCGGCAAGGCGTTCGCCTGCACCGCTGTCAATCCAGCGCTCGAGCTCATCATAGAGGATGGGTCCGCCCGCGCGAGCCAACAGGGCCATGATGCTCGGCGATGCCACGATGGCCGGCTCCGCCTGTGCGCCTCCATCGGCACTGGCACTTTGGTAGCCGCGTCGTTCCAGCACGGCGTGTCCATCATACAGGTACACCGCCACCTCCTCCACCTTTAAGGTGGTGAAGATGAAGGTGGCAAGCTCCTGACAGAGGGCATCGGCACGTAGCAGGCCGGCCAGCACCCGGCTGATCGTTTTAATCGCGTGACGGTAGTTATACCCCTGACGATAACAGTATCTATCCAACAGGCCTTGGACCGCTACCCGCACCGGATGGAAAACCACCATGCCGAGGATTGCCATGCCCAGGGCGAGGGCGGACGTGGAGGAGTGGAGGTGGAACGTAAGCTCCCTTCCCACTGCGGCGAATATGCCCCATATCGCGAGGGCGGCGATGGCCACGGATAACCCATAGGTCACGCCTTTGCTCACGGCCACCCGAATGTCCATGAGGCGATGCCGGATAATCGCGTGGGCCGTCAAGCCGACAAAGAAGATGCTGAAATAGGGGCCATAGGCGCCTAAGCCGGAGCTCCCAGTCAGGGCAGGAATGATGAGGTTCGTAGTGGTGCCGCCGCAAAGAGCTATGCAGAAGCCGAGAGAAAGGTACTGGATTTGAAGCTTGCTACGACCGCGTGCGGTCCGCCATCTCCGCATCAAGGTCCAGATCCCGTGACCGAAGGCGGTCAGTATGAATACGCCGAATGCCGGATACAAAGGGCCGTAGTCAGGCTGAATGCGTCCAGTGCCGGGGATGCCCACCTCACGAAGCACCAGCGGTGTGAGGCTGAGGCCGGCCATCAATGCCCCCAAGAAGATGAGAGCCCAGCTCCCCTTGCTTGCGCTCAGACGTGTGGGTTCGGGGAAGGCCTGACAGAACAGCACGAAGCCACTCCCGATGAGGCTGGCCGCAGCGAAGGCAAGGCGGCCCCACAGAATTGAGGGCTGAGCGGTGTTTGCATAGACCATATTGACGCAAAACGACCAGCTCACCACCGCCAATACGAAGGCGGCAAACGCCTGATTCGGCGCTTTTCGAGGGTTCCGAATGTAGACCAGCCCCGCCAGGAAGAGGTTGACCGCCCACAGGGGAGGGCCAGCCGCGGACGTCGGTAGCATAGCCGCCCCCATCACACGTCCAACTTCCCAAGCACAAGCGCTGAATCGGTCCCCCCCATCCCGTGCGCATGCACGAGATGGATGCGCACCCGAGCTCTACGCGCTCGCTGGGGCACATAATCGAGATCGCAGGCCGGATCAGGTGTGTGGTAATTGATCGTCGGCGGGATGATGCCGTGCTGCAAGCTCAAGCAGGAGGCAACGACCTGCAGCGAGCTGCCGGCTGCAAACGGCTGGCCTATCATGGACTTGATGGAACTGACAGGGATGTGGTAGGCCTGATCCGCGAAGACCGCTTTCAGGGCGTTGGTCTCGGCCACATCGTAGTCCCGGAGACCGACACCATGGGCGTTGATATAGTCGACGCGACGTATGGGGACATTCGCCTGATAGAGGGCGGTCGCGATCACGCGCGCCATGTCAGAGCCGCTGGTGTCACACCTGACAAGATCATCGCCGCTGCGCGCCGTCGCATAGCCTAGGACCTCCGCATATATCCGAGCGTCCCGCTCCACCGTCTGCTCCAACGGCTCCAGGACCACAGCGCCCGCGCCTTCGCTCAACACCAGGCCATCCCGATGCAAGTCGAAAGGCCGCGACGCCTCCTGGGGGGCGTCGTTTCGCTTGGAGAGCACGCCGGTGGCGCACACGGCCCCGAAGGCGAATCGGCTGAGCAGGGCTTCCGCGCTGCCGACTACCATCGCGGTGGCTCGCCCGAGGGAGATCTGCAGATAGCCCCAGTAGAGGGCATCCAGCCCCGCGGTGCAGCCGGTGGAAACCGACCCGCACAACCCGCTGCTGCCCAGTTCGATGGCGACATGACTGGACGTGCCGTAAGGGGTAAACTCGACGACCGATAACGGATGGATGGCCCGCATGCCTCGCTCTAAGAAGGGCACATGCTCGGTCTCGAAGATCTCGACCTTGCCCGCAGAGGTGCTGAAGCACACCCCAACGCTGGAGGCGTTCGCTGGCGTCAGCCGCAGACCCGAGTCATCGAGCGCCATTTTCGCCGCGGCGACAGCCAATTGGGAGACCCGGGACATCCGCTTGGCTTCTGCCGGTTCGATAAAGGCCGTCGGCTGAAAATCGTTCACCTCTCCGGCGATTTGGCAGGGGAACGCGCTCGCGTCGAAACGCGTGATACGGTTGATGCCCGACCGGCCGCTGATCAATCCATCCCAGAAGGCGTCCTTCCCGATGCCGTTGGGTGCAATGGCGCCCAGACCTGTGATCACGACGCGTCGCTGGCTTGACACGAGACGTTCCTCCTTAGCCATGCTGGCGGGCTCGACCGACCACGGTCGAGCCTCCTTCGGCGGTAGTGCCCGTCTATCAAGGGCCTCGGTCTCTCGCGAGGGGACACAGAGCCGAGCGGCGCGCGCAAGCTCTCCGCCCGGGATGAAGACCTCGCGGCCGGCGCAATCCTCGTCATGAGATGCGCTTTGTCTATCGGCGCCTCCCTTCGGCGAACGGCCGTCCAAAACGGCGCCGGGCACCGTACCAGACCAGCGCACCGCCGTGATAGCTTCACCAGAGCGTCATCGCAAGAGCGCCTCCGGCTCGATCCGCTCAAAGCCGCCGTGGTGGACCTAGATCTGCGAGCGACATCGCGCACCGCGATCGCTCACGCTCCCGGTTCAGTACGCATGAGTTCGGTCAGCAGTGCCTAAATCAGACTGGAGAAGATTGGTTCAGCGCAGAAGCTCCCCCCATCCGCACCTTCCCCCACACCGGCGGGAAGGGAACGGGGGCGATCGCCCGTCACCGTGTGCCAATGTCCTGTGGTTCGATTGAGCAAAACCGGTTTGAAGGCTATAGTGCTAAAAGACCTGATCGGTGTGTATCGGGGGAGTCTCTAAAAAATTTCCGGATTTGTCGGGGTGCACCCTGACACAGCGCATGGGTATGCAGGCAGAACGAGCTGCAGCACTCCAAGATTACGATAGCAACTTCCCGCTTTCGGAGATGAGGCTCTCAGGAGTGAGAAGGCCACTTTCTAGGGCGTAACGGGTAAGCTCGGGGCGGCTATGTAAGCCGAGCTTCTGGGCAATTCGTGCTCGATAGGTCTCCACGGTTTTGACGCTCACCATGAGCCACTTGGCCGCTTGTTGATTGGTGTACCCTTGCGCCAATAGTCGGAGCACCTCACACTCGCGTGGACTCAACAGGCTTCTGGGAGAGCCTTTGTCGGCGGCCCCGGAGGATATGTGCTTCCCGAGCAGGTCCTGAACTAAGCTGCCCGCCAAAGTGGAGTCCACGAACGTCCGTCCCAGGTAGACAGCGCGAATTGCGGCGAGCAGGTCTGAGTCTGCCGCCCGCTTGACGACGTAGCCTAATCCGCCGGCGGCTAGCACCGAAAGGGCGTAGGCCGGATCATCGTGCATAGTGAGGACCAAGATCCGCGTCTGTGGGCACGCCTGTCGGAGCTGCTCTAGCGCTTGGAGGCCGCCGGTCTTAGGCATGGTGATGTCCATGAGTGCCACGTCCGGTTTCATCTCGCGGGCCCGCGAGAGGGCTTCGTGGCCATCGGTCGCCTCGCTCACGACTTCCATGTCCGGCTGGGCGTTGATGAGCATCCGCAGGCCTGCTCGCAGGATGGCGTGATCATCCACGATGAGGATCCTTATCTTTGACATACTGCTTTACCTCGACTGATAGCCGCAAGGTTGTTGTCCATCCTCGTCCACGTGCAGTGGTCCCCACGGCTCGAAGGGGATGTGCACGGAGATGGCGGTTCCTTTTCCCCTGTTCGATTCGATCGTTACCGATCCGCCCAACAGCATCGCGCGTTCGCGCATACCATAAAGACCGAGATGGCCCGAGGCGGTGGACGTCCGGAGCGTTGTTTCGACGTCAAAGCCACATCCGTCATCTTCTATGACCATCTGTACCGCCAATGGCTGACGCTTGAGGGCGATTCTGACGGTCTTGGCCGCCGCGTGCCTCGCGATATTCGTCAGCGCCTCTTGCATGATGCGGTACAAAGCCGTCTCCACAGGGGATGGCAGCCGGCCAGCGTCCAGGCCTTCCGTATGCACGTTCACGGTGATGCCATGAGATTGAGCATAATCGCTGGCGTAGCGGGTCAGCGCAATCACCAGGCCCAGATCATCGAGAATGTTAGGATGGAGCCCTCTGGCCAGGCGCCGCAGATCATCGAGAATCTGCACGGTGATGCGACGGAGCTGGCCCGCCTGGGCTTTCGCCTGCTTGAGCGTTCGCATATCCCTGATGAGCCGGAGTCCGACAAGCAGAGATGTGAGCGATTGACTGGTTTCGTCGTGCAACTCCCGCGCGATCCGCCGTCGCTCATCTTCCTGCACGGATATCACGCGCTCGATAAGTCTGGTGCGGCTCTCTTCGGTCCGCTTCCGGTCAGTCGCTGCGGCAAGGATGTTAGCTACGGATTGGAGGAAGTGAATGTCGTCCAGCGTAAATGCCCGTCGTTGGGTCGTATAGACGCCTAGGATACCAAAAGGACGGTGCGGGCAAGGGAGGATAACGCTTACACCGCTGACCACGCGGTGGTCGTGCAGTAGTTGTAGTCCACTGAAGCCCGTCGTTGTGCGGAGGTCGTCCACGACGACCGGCTCAGAGGAAAGCAGAGCGCAGCCAGCCTCTGAATCAGCCTTCACGTCCACCGTCGCACGGCCCACGACCGCCGCCTTCCAGCCTACGCCCGCCCGCAACAGGAAAGTGTCCTTGTCCGGAAGGAGTTCCAACACCCCTGTGTATTCCGCCCCGAGGCACTGGGCGACGACGGTTACAGCTTCGTCCATCAGCGCGCATAGGTCCGTGCCGGCCAAGGCATGTTGACCCAGTTTGGCCACCAGCGCCTGTTGGTGTGCGCGCGCTCTCAGGCCCTCCTCTGCCCGCTTGCGCTCGGTGATGTCGCGGAAGACTAAAACAGCTCCAGTGACATATCCTTTGGCATCTTTGATGAGGGTAGCACTACTTTCGATAAAAACTTCGGTTCCGTCCTTGGCAAGAAGCTTGGTATAGTTTGCCAAGTCGGCAACAGCGCCGTTTCGAAGGATGTTTGTTAGAGAACCTCTGGTCAGGCGTCCTTTTTGACGGCTCATAATATGAGCGACTTTTGTCAAATCTTTACCAATGGCATCTTTCTTCCCGTAGCATGTCAGTTTTTCCGCCACTTGATTCATAAAGGTTATGTGTCCATTGGTATCTATCGAAACTATAGCATCGCCTATATTTTCCAGTATGGTGGATAATAATTGCTCACTTTCTTTTAACTTCATTTCCATAGTATGCTTGTAAAGGGCTAGCTCTATCGCTATATGTAGTTCTTTTACTTCGAAAGGCTTTAGGATATAGCCAAATGGCCCTGTAGTCATAGCACGCTGCACAGTTCTATCATCAATATAAGCAGTGAGATAGACTACAGGTATGTTGAAACTTGATCGAATCTTTTCCGCAGCTTCAACGCCATCCAAAGATCCTTCCAATCGAATATCCATTAGCACTAAATCTGGGTGAATCTCTGCTACTTTTTGAATGGCTTCCTCTCCAGAACAAGCAATAGCAGGTACAGCATAGCCGAAATTTTTTAACAGGTCTTGTATGGTGATTGCCAGAGTGCTTTCGTCCTCAACCACAAGGACCTGTGTATCAGCCATTGGCGACCCCCTTTTTACTACCCGACGCTCTTGTTCGCTGGGTATAACGCAGGTTTGATCGTCGAGCTTCTACCCAAACGATCTCACACGCATGGCGTGCACCGGGCGTGTTTGACCCCTGCCCTGCAACGCTCCTACCTTACCGTTGCGCCAAGCCATGGCCGCGGCATATGGCGTATGGCATGCCTGACCCCGGCTGGCGATGCACCATTGGCAGCCGCAATGCGATCCACCCATCTTCTCCCCAGTCAGGGAGATCCCGAGCACGTCCAGCGACGACGTGTCTAAGGTACCCTGCAAAACCACCTATTGCAGCAGCCTTCCGCTGGCCCTATGCCGCTACTCCTTCGTTAAGAAGAATAGAATAAATACTGCTTTTCTTCAACAATAATATGGCTTATTTAGCCTTGCTGCCGAAGTTTTTCGTGAAATGCTGATTTATTACAGTGTATTTCTCTTCTTTTCTAAGGATATCTCTCTATTTAATAAATTATAGACGAATAACATATAATATAATGATATATACTAGTATGTCCTATGTTCGGAGCAGACGGGGAAGGATTGATACCAAAGCTCTAGCGACTATGACAGCAGCCCCAACGGGGGGCGGTGAGGCCCTCGCGCCCCTGGCATAGCGAGGGACGCAGCCGCTTGTAGCTGCCGCCTGGCGCGGCGGTGTCGTTCCCCCCGCGCCGGCCCCACAGGCCAGCGACCTGACCACGGTTTGCGAATCCCCCATCGGACCCTCGGGACTCCCCGCCTAGACCCTAGCGCTCTCACCCGGGCGGGGCGGCCCAGGCCCGGGGCATCGCCCCTTCCCCGCCAAGATCGCCCTGGAAGGCGCCCCCGGTCGCCGCCCCCCGCCGTCTGCGGCGCTTGTTATCGGGGCTTTCCCGGACACGACGGTCGGATCCTCCCTGACACTGCCGTCGATTTTTACGCCTTCCCCTGATAGACGCGCCGCACCCCTTTCCCCTAAGATGTCCTCGTGTCGTCCGCGATGCCCTGGTAGCCGGCCACGCCCGAACGGGCGGCGAGGCGCCTGCCCTGGGCCAGGCGCGCCCCGTTGAGGGCGGAGCGGGGAGCTGGAGGCCCTGTGGGGCGCGGTGTGATGCCCCGGCTTCCGGGGCGAGCGGACGGCGGTGAGACTTGGGACGGCCTGCCGACGGGGTATGGGGAGCTCCCCGCAGCCATGGCCCGCTGCAGACTTCCAGCGAAGAGGAGCAGGAGGGCGGTCGAGGCCCCGAGCGGCGAGAGGGGGCCAGGGCGGGGTAGGCCCTTGCGCTCCGCGCCCTCGGCCACACGGCATCAGCACACGCTTCCGAACAGGTGATGCGATGGCCACCCATGGCACCATACTTATCGTGGATGATGAGTGGGGGGTGCGCGAGGTTTTGTGTGACGCATTGAGCTTCTACGGCTATCGGGTTATCACTGCCGCCAGCGTGCAGGAGGCGGAGAGAGCCCTCCGGCGCCGGGGGGCGGCGAGCGTTAACCTCGTTGTCGCCGACATTAACTTAACGTCGGCCTATGAGGCGCGCGAGGGGTATGGGCTTTATCAGCGCTGGAGGGCGCTGGACCCCGCGCTTCCCTTCATCCTCATCAGCGGGGATGCCACCAGCCAGGCCTTGCCGGCCGTTCGCTCCGGAGCGGTGCGGTTTTTGTACAAGCCCTTTGGGATCGACGTTTTCCTCAGGGTGGTACAGGAGGTCTTGGGCGGCTGAAGCCAGTGGTGCCGGCCCGCCTTCGGCGCCGGCGGCCGGCGTGTGCAGGTAGGCACCGGGGCAAAGTGAGAACAAAACGGGAACACGGACAGGAGCGGGAACAGGCATAAGCCTGTAACCCTTTGAAAAGAGAGTACCCCCGGGGAGACTTGAACTCCCGGCACAGGGATTAGGAATCCCTTGCTCTATCCACCTGAGCTACGGGGGCACTGGAGGTGGCCGCTATGTGATGGAGACAGCGGCCAGAGGCCGCTCAGTCTCGCGCGCGGAAGCCTTGGACCGTGACATAAACATAGCGTTCTCGAACCTTGCCGTCAACTCCTACACCATAGCCATCGAGTCATGTTCCACGGGCATCCTCACGGCGACGTGCGCGTGGGAGCGGCGCCAAGCGGCCAGGATGGGAAGGTCGTTCGTGCCCAGCGCTTCAGCCGCTGGCGCTCGTCGAAGAACAGTGGCGTAAAATCGATCTCTTGACTACCCTCCATCACCCCCGTTGTTGCCGTTCGATAGAACCACACCGTCTCCCGCGGATAAGCCTCAACCATCTCAGGTTCTCCCATCACGGTGCGGACTTCCTCCTGAGACATGCCTGGACGCAGGTTCGCCAGCGCCTGCCGGTTCTTCTGGGCCGCCGAGTAATGTTGATAATAGCGCCATTGAAATTGTCCTTCCCCGCTCACATAGCCTGCCAGCAGCATGCACAGAACGCCGACGCCCAGTAGTAACCTTCTCACCTGACATTTCTCCTCGCTGGCCTGCAACCTCTTCTACGACGGATGGAAGCTACGAGTGATGGAAGCGCGTGACCTTCAGAGTTATGTGCGGCCGTGGCAGGGCTCTGGGGCTCGCCTTCACCCCTGCCACAGGGAAAGGGTAGGGGTAAGTATACCGGTAAGCACGATACGCTATCCGCCGAAAAAGCGTCCAGTTTCTTCTCGCCCGAGCCCTCGGAGACTTCCCCTGCCGTGCAAGCCGCACCCTGCGCCTGTGTTGCCGTTGACACCCGGCGCAAACCTGGTTACACTCGCCCTGGTCGCCCTAGCAGCCCGATGGCTGATTTGTCGATGGCATCCGGCTTCCGGGTAGAGCGGGCTGCGGTTCGCTGTTGCTAGAGGAGCAGGCAACGAGGATGAGATCAATGAATCGTCTGATCGTTACTGGCTGGCACATACAGCTTCTATCGATCGTTATCGCTGTGATTTTTAGCCCGCTGCAGACCGCCATGCCCCTCGCTGAGGGGCAAGCTGCTACAGGCGCTCGCACTATCCGGGTTGAGCCCGCCGTGCCAGTCCTGCCGATTGGCCATAGCTATGGAGTTGACGCCGTGGCGTTCTCGCCAGACGGTACGCTCGTCGCTAGCGCCCACGTGGACAATGTCGTGCGTCTCTGGCAAGCCCAGACCGGCAGAACGCTGCGGACATTGACTGGGCACACCAGTGGCGCCACATCGGTGGCCTTCGCCCCGGACGGGAAACTGGTGGCCAGCGGCAGCTGGGATGGCGCTATCCGCCTGTGGCAAGTGCAGACAGGGGCCATCCTTCGCACTTTGACGGGACATGAGAATATGGTGTCGTCGGTGGCCTTCGCCCCGGATGGCACGTGGCTCGTCAGCGCCAGCGCCGACGGTACTGTACGCCTCTGGCAGATAGGCACAGGTGAGCCGCAGCGCACCCTCACCGGGCATACCAGCGGCGTCGATGCTGTGACGCTCTCGTCGGACGGCAAGCTGATCGCCAGCGGCGGCTGGGACAACACCGTGCGCCTGTGGGATCTCCAAACTGGTGCGCTCCTACACACATTGACAGGTCATCGCAGCGGAGTAACCTCGGTGGCGTTGACCCGGGACGGGAAACTGGTGGCCAGCGGCAGCCGCGATAACACCGTCCGCCTTTGGGAGATGCCAACCGGCGCGGCGGTACGGACGCTGACGGGACACGCGGGGCGCATCTCGTCGGTGGCTTTTTCGCCGGATGGACGAGCGCTCGCCACCGCTAGCCGCGACAGCACAATCCGGTTATGGGATGTGGCAACGGCCACGGTAGTTCACACCCTCACTGGACATAAAGGCGGGGTAACGTCCGTCGCTTTCGCCCCAGATGGAAAGCAACTGGCGAGTGGCAGCGAGGATAACACCGTGCGCCTCTGGGAGGTACCCACCGGCAAAGCCCTGCGGACGTTGGCCAGGTATCACAGCCCCCACTTCCTGCGCTCCCCCGTGCCACGCTCGATAACCGCTACAGCCCAGGCTGGTCCTTAATCCTTGAGAAGGAGAGAGCATGCTCTCGCTTGTCTTCTATAAAAACCTCCACCTACTCGGGGCATTTATGTTATTTATCGCGCTGGGTGGACTCATCCTGCATCAGATCAACGCCACGGCCCAAGAGAATGTTTGGCGCAAGCCGGTCGCCATTACCCATGGCGTGGGCCTGGTGCTAGTCCTCGTGGGCGGCTTCGGGATGCTGGCGCGTCTGGGTATCTTTTGGCCAATGCCCGGCTGGGCGATCGCCAAGATCGTCATTTGGGTCATCTTTGGTGCTCTGATCGCCGTGGTAGGACGTGCTCCCTCACTGGCAAAGCCGCTCTGGTGGGTCACCATCATTCTGGGTGCTGTAGCGGCCTATCTAGGCTTGAATCGGCCATTTTGATCCCGAGCATACCATGGCGTTGGGTGACGTGGGGGGCTTGCGAACTGGCCGATGGCCGACTTTAGAGCGCTGACAAGGCCTCAGACGGCTCCTGGAGAGTAGAACGTGGCGGCGAGAGGAGGCGGCCCCCGATATCACCGCCCCCCGGTGTGGCGGCAGCCCTCAAGTTGAAGGGCCTGCCTGCCTCCTTCAGAACACGATCAGCGACGAGACCTCATACCCTTGCAAGCGTTCGCGCCCCTTGAGAAAACCGAGCTCGACCAAGAACGATACGCCGACGATCTCTGCCGCGAGGGATTGGACCAGATCGACCGAGGCCCGCATGGTCCCGCCGGTGGCGAGGAGGTCATCGACGATGATGACGCGCTGTCCGGCCTTGATGGCGTCACGATGGATCTCGAGCTCAGCGCTTCCGTATTCGAGCTGATATGCCATGCGATTCGTCAGAAAAGGCAATTTCCCGGGTTTGCGCAGGGGGATCAAGCCAGCCTCGAGCACATACGCCAAGGCCGCACCGATGATGAAGCCGCGGGCTTCAATGCCGACGACCAAGTCGATGTGGCGTCCGGTATAGGCCTCCGCCATGGCGTCGATCGCGAGCTTAAAGGTTCGGGAGTCGTTCAGCAGCGGCGTGATATCTTTAAAGATGATGCCTTTCTGCGGGAAATCGGGGATATCCCGAATCTTCTGCCGGAGCTCTTGCACCACACCTATTCCCATAGCAGCCCTTTCGCTTGCCATTATCGTAGCCATCGGAGCGGGTCCACGAGCTGGCCATCCTGATGCACCTCGAAGTGCAGATGGGTGCCGGATGCCCGCCCGGTCTCTCCCATCAGCGCAATCGTTTGTCCTCGCCGGACGCGTTGCCCTATACGTACCAAATTGCGTTCATTATGGGCGTACAAGGTAATCAAGCTGGAGCCGTGATCCAGCATGACCATATTGCCATATCCGCCGGGACCGCGTCCGCTGAAAATGACCAACCCATCGGCGGCGGCGGCGATCGGCGCCCCCCGTTCGGCAGAGATATCGACGCCGCCATGGAAGCGCCCGCCGCGACTGCCAAACCCTGAGCTGAGCGCCCCTGCAGCGGGCCATTGCAAGACGGTCTGGGGGGTAAAACGGGCGGGCATCGCCAACGGCGAGAGGGAAGATATCTCCCCCTTCTGGCCAGGGATTCTGATCGACTGGCCTACCTCGATATGGTCTGGGTCAGTGAGCTGGTTGATCCGGGCTAATGTTTGCCAGTGCACCCCATACAGGCGTCCGATCGCCGCCAAGGTCTCGCCTGGGCGCACGGTGTGATACGTCCCGGTCAGCAAAGTGGTCGAGATCGGCGGAGGCGGACGTCCACTCGAACAGCCGGCCATGCCCAGCAGCCAGGGTAATAGGCACCACCACACGGATGCAGCCGCAGCGTGCCGCAGCCTCATGATGTCTGCAGATTTGGGGATTCCAACCGCGTAAAGGCCTCAACGATTGCTTCCTGCGGGGTCTGCACGCGCACAATCGATACCGCGACATCCCAGGTATCCAGACCAATCACTGGTTTCTGCAGTCGGAGGGCAAAGGCGATTTCGGAGAGGGTACCATATCCGCCTCCCACGGCGATGAGCACATCCGCGGTGCGGACGATGATGATATTACGCGCTTCGCCTAGCCCAGTAGCGATGGGAAGGTCGACGTAGGGATTGGCGTCATTCGGCGAGAGACCCGGCAGGATACCGATCGTCAGGCCACCGGCAGCTTTTGCCCCTTTCGAGGCAGCCTCCATGACGCCGGCGAGACCGCCTGTGATCAGGACCGCCTGGCGCGCCGCCACCTCCCGCCCGATCGTCTCAGCGGCGGCATATAATGAAGGGGAAACCTCACTTCCTCCGATCACCCCCACAATCCGTGGCCGCACTCTGCGACCCCCTCCTGCGCTGGTGAAAGTGAGTCGGGGCGAGAGGATTTGAACCTCCGACCTCCTGCTCCCGAAGCAGGCGCGCTCAACCAGACTGCGCTACGCCCCGTCCAAAAAGAGTGCGGAGTAACGAGTGCTGAGTGATGAGGGCTACATGGTCCCCAGGCTCAGCACTCAGCACTGTAGTTATGGTCGGGGCGAGAGGATTTGAACCTCCGACCACCTGAACCCCATTCAGGTGCGCTACCAGGCTGCGCTACGCCCCGCTCGTGTAATGCTAAGATCCCTGGGTAATCCCAGAATAACAAACCATCGACTCGGTAGGACTCGGCCCCCGAGGATCAATCCGCGGTCTTTGCCCGCTTCTGCCCTGCTCTCGCGATGCCACCATGCTTCCCGGGCGACCCCTCTACGGCACCGCCGGCCCGATGGTCGAGGAGTGACAACAGAGCTTGTAGCTCCTCGCGACACATTTTTAAGACCTGTGAGAGATCGCCGGCCTTCGGTGGACGTGCTTTCTTCTCGGCATGTTTAGCTTGGCTCGCCAGCAATTGGCGCGCCCCAGAAATCGTGTAGCGCTGTTCATACAGCAGTCTTTTGATCTCCAAGATGAATTCGACATCGCGTCGCCGATAAATCCGTTGCCCGGCGCGATTTTTACGCGGATGCAGGCCACTGAATTCCGTTTCCCAGTAGCGCAGCACGTGGGGCTTGATGCCGGTGATTTCCGCAACATCCCCGATGCGATAAAAGAGCTTTTCTGGCACTTGGCTGTCCATGGGCTCTTACCCATCAGGGCAACTGCTGACTCCGGGGCACCCCAGCCCCCGCACGCTGCCGATCACGCCTCGTTACCGCAGCCGCCTGCCGTGGCGACTCACGCTCTGGCTCTCCGTTGCCTAGGGAGAGCCCCCGTTATTCACGAGATCGCGGAGGATTTTACTGGGTTTGAACGTCAATACCTTACGGGGGGCGATGACGATCTCCTCCCCTGTCTTAGGATTCCGTCCGACGCGCTCTTTCTTGGGACGCACGACGAAGCTGCCAAATCCGACGATTTGTACGCGCTCTCCCTTCTGCAGTGCCTCTTTCAAGATGTCCAGAGCCGCTTCGACGACCTCTGCCGCTTCATGACGTGAGAAGCCTATTTTTTCATGCACCAAATCGATGATATCCGCCTTGATCATCGATCATCCCCCCTTCCCAGGTCCTCCTCTAAGCTCCTACTCTCCTCACGCAGAACACCGCAGCCCTGCAGCCTCAAGCGCGGCACTCTGTTCTTCCAACTTGATAAGGCGCCCGCCCTGTGTGGATATCGCGCCAACTGATGATGTCCCTGTCAGCGGACCCATGGGAAAAGTTATTCCTCCTCCTTATCGCGTGCAGCCTCCGCGATGATGCGCTCAGCGAGATGTGGGGGGACCTCTTCGTAATGCGAGAACTCCATACTGAAAGTGCCTCGGCCCCCGGTCATCGACCGCAGATTGGAGGCATACCGCAACACCTCTGCCATCGGAACTTGTGCCCGAATGATTTTAGTATTGCCGGTGCCATCCATTCCCAACACGCGACCTCGTCGAGCGTTCAAATCGCCAATGACGTCTCCCATGCTCTCTTCAGGCACGGTGATTTCCATCGTCATGATGGGTTCGAGGAGGACGGGGTCCGCCTGCATAGTCCCTTTCTTAAACCCCATCGATCCAGCGATCTTGAAGGCCATATCCGAGGAGTCGACAGGATGGAACGAGCCATCGTACACCGTCACGCGGATATCCACCATGGGATAGCCAGCCAGCGGGCCGCGTTCCATGGCCTCCTGTACCCCCTTCTCCACCGAGGGGATGTAGTTGCGGGGGATAACGCCCCCGACGATCTTATCCACGAACTCGAAGCCACCGCCACGTGGGAGCGGCTCGATCTCAAGCCAACAGTCACCGTACTGGCCACGTCCACCGGATTGCCGTTTATAGCGCCCCTGCACCTTGGTCGAACCGCGAATGGTTTCTTTATAGGGCACGCGCGGGGTCTTCATGTCGACATCGCAGCCGAATTTGCGCCGCAACCGATCGACCACCACCTCGAGGTGCTGTTCGCCAAGCCCCGACACCAACAGTTCGCGAGTTTGTGCATCACGGCTAACGTGCAGGGTGGGATCTTCTTCCATCAGGCGCGCCAACCCTTGGCTGACCTTCTCCTCGTCCGCCTTCGATTTCGGCGCTACGGCAAAGGAGATGGCCGGCTTCGGGAACTCGATGGCGGGCAGCACGATGGGATCCCTCTCATCGCACAGCGAGTCCCCAGTCGTCGTCGTCTTCAGCTTGGCCACCGCGACGATATCCCCCACCGATGCCAGCCCAACCGGTATCTGTGTTTTACCCTGCAGCATGAAGATCTGGCCGATGCGTTCGCGTTCATCGCGCGTCGCATTGTAGACCACCGAGTCCGAGGTGATCTGTCCGGAAAACACACGGAACAGGTTCAGTTTCCCTGCATAGGGGTCAGCGATAGTCTTGAATACCAGGGCGGCAAACGGCTCCTTCTCTGATGGCGTGCGCACGACAGTATCTGTCGACCGTGGCCGCGTCCCGGTTACCGGGGGTCGTTCGAGGGGGGAGGGCAGAAAATCCACCACGGCGTCGAGCAACGGGTGGATACCGATGTTACGCACTGCCGACGCCACTGTCATCGGGGCTAAATCTCCCCTGAGCGTGGCAGCCCGCAAGGCGGAGCTTAGCTCCTCGGTCGAGAGTTCCCCTTCCTCGAGGTATTTCTCTAGGAGCTCATCGCTGCTCTCGGCCACGCGTTCGATGAGCTGATTGCGGTACTGATAGGCCAGTTCTTGCTGGCCCTCCGGGATTTCCGTCTCTTCCACGCTCCCGCTCAGGTCAGGCTGATAGACAAAGGCCCGCATCCTGATCAGGTCGATGGCCCCGCGGAACTGGGCTCCTTCACCGATCGGCACGTGCACGGGGACGAGCTTATTGTCGAACGCCTTTTGGGCAGTGGCGAGCGCCTGCGCGAAATTAGCGCGCTCGTGGTCCATTTCGTTCATCACCACGACGCAGGGGAGGCCATATTGCTCAACCCATTGCCAAACGCGCTCGGTCTGCGCCTTCACGCCTGACTCAGCGCTGATGAGCAGGAGGGCACCATCCATCACCCGCAGAGCCCCATAGGTATCGGCGATGAAATTCGCTGCACCGGGTGTATCGATGAGGGTGATGCGATGCCGCTTCCACTCGCAAACGCCGAGCGCAGCGTTGATCGTAATCTGGCGTTTCACCTCGTCTGGGTCATAGTCCAGGGTGGTAGTGCCATCGTTCACCGTACCCAACCGCGAGATTTCTCCGGTATCGAACAGAATGGCTTCTGCTATCGAGGTTTTACCACCTCCGCTGTGGGACAACAGGCCGACGTTGCGCACGTGGGTCCGTTCGAAATCCTTGCTTTTCATAACCACCTCCCTAAACGCGTCCCCGGATCTCAGCGGCGTGGCGGTGTCTCGGAAAAGGTTCTTCAAGTCCTTGAAAAATCAGGATACACAGGCGACCATGGCTGACAAACATATCACCTCCCCAGATATTTGTCAAGAAAACCCAGGTTTATCAAGGCGTGCCAAAGCATGTAACCTCTGGTATGGCGGCGAATCGCCAGGTCTATCGCGTTGACCTAGCCGTCGCCCGTCGAGATTGCATAACCAGTCGCAGCGGAGTTCCTTCCAAGCTGAAGGTGCTGCGGAGTTGATGCTCGAGATAGCGCAGAAAGGCGGGGGAAAGGCTCTCAGGATAATTCACAAAACACACGATGGTTGGAGGTTCTATGCCGATTTGAGTGGCGTAAAACAGTTTGACTTCGCGTCCCCGGCGGTCATGCGGGGGACGTCGCGACCAGGCGGCATGCAAGCAGTCATTGATGGCGGAGGTCGGAAGGCGTTGCCGATAGGCTTGCATGACGGCTTCGACGGTGGGAAAGATACGCTCGATCCGCTGGCCGGTCAGGGCCGAGATGAACAAGATCGGGCTGTATCCCAGGGTGCCCAGGCGCCGGCGAAGATCGGCTTCACGCTGCGCGAGAGGTTCCCGAGCACCGGCCGCTTCCAGGAGATCAGCCTTATTCACCACGATGATCGAGGCTTTCCCCATGCGGTGAATGTAGCGCATCAGGCGTGTGTCTTGATCCGTCAACCCCTCTTGGGCGTCCAGCACCACCAAGGCAGTGTGGCAGCGGCGGACGCTTAGCAGGCTACGGCCCACGCTATAGTGCTCAAGCCGAGCTTCGATGCGCGCTCGGCGCCGCACCCCTGCCGTATCGATCAACACAAACGGACGCCCATTCCAGGTCACCCAGGTATCGACGGCGTCGCGCGTCGTACCGGGCACCGGACTGACGATCAGGCGTGGCGTTCCCAATAAGACATTGATCAGCGTCGATTTGCCGACGTTCGGCCGGCCGACCACGGCGATCCGAACGGCCGGCTCAGGGGCTATCTCTATCCGTTCACCGGGTAACTGCGCCACGATGGCGTCCAGCAATTCGCCCACCCCGCGCCCATGGTCGGCTGACACTGGGAGCACGGGATCGATGCCGAGCGCGTAAAAGTCGGCTATCTGCACTTCGTGCTGAGGGCGATCCAGTTTATTGACCACTAGCAGCAGGGGCTTGTGGGTCCGACGTAGGATCGTTGCCACGTCGATATCAGTCGGCACAAGGCCGGCCTGGCCATCGACAACCAACACCAGCAGATCTGCCTCTCGGATAGCCTCTTCCGCCTGCTCGCGAACTTTGCGAGGAATTTCCTCCTCCTGCAGCGGCTCGAACCCGCCGGTATCGATCAATGTGAACGTCTGTCCCCGCCATTCCGCATCGGCGTACAGACGGTCACGCGTCACCCCGGGTGTGGGCTCGACAATGGCATGGCGCGCGCCGATCAAACGATTGAACAGCGTCGATTTGCCGACGTTCGGCCGGCCGACGATAGCCACGATCGGTTTCATGAACCCTGCCTAGCGCGACACCTGGCGGATCAGGCCACCATGGGTTGCCGCGATGTATTCTTTGATGCCCGCCAGAATGGCGCGGGCGAGGTGGGCGCGATGCTTGGGGTCTGCCAGCTTGCGCTCCTCTCCAGGGTGGCTGATAAACCCCGTCTCGATCAGAATCGCCGGCATGTCGGCGCCGATGAGCACCACGAACGGCGCCTGCTTCACCCCCAAGTCCCGGCCGTTTTTCCCCCCACCGGGGGCCTGTACCAACGCTTGTTGCACCGTCCCTGCCAGGAGACTCGATTCGTTCCGTTTCGACGTCATCATCAGATCGCGCAAGATCAGTTCCAGATCGCTGACCTGCTTGAGCGATGTCGCGTTTTCGCGCGCCGCCGTCTGCTTGGCACGGTCGTCGGTGGCCAAATCTAAGAAATACGTCTCAATCCCCTGCAAGTCGGGACGCTCAGCGGCATTGGCGTGGATGGACACGAACAGGTCGGCGTTCTTGGCATTGGCGATCGCGGTGCGTTCCTCGAGGGGGATGAAGACATCGCGCTCTCGCGTCATGGTCACCTGCCAGTAAGGCTCGTTTCGCATAATCTCCCGCAGCCGGAGCGCGATGTCCAGCACGACGTCCTTCTCCACCAGTCCTGAGGCCCCAACCGCCCCCGGATCCTTGCCGCCATGCCCCGGATCGAGCACGACGTGCCAATGGCTTCGCCGCTCTGCGACGCCAAGCTGTGGCGTGGCCTTGGCGGCCTCTCGCTGAGGGGGTGGCGAGGCATGTCCAGATCGCCCCATGATATCGATGACGAGGCGAAACGGCTCGTTCAGGGTAAAGAGACGATAGTCGTCCAGGATCTTCAGATCCAGAACGACGCGCACAACATCCGCTTGGTTCTGGGCCGCCCGCACGCCTTTCACGATCCCGTCGTCCACCACCAGGGAGACGCCCTGCAGCTGCGGCGCGATCTGCGTCCCCAGCAAATCGACATAGAGCCGGTCGGGCTTGTGCAGGCGTCCAGTTCGGTAGGACACTTCGCCCTCGAGATCGATGACCACCCGGGTATAGGCAGGATCGCTCCAATGCCGGATGTCGCGGACGAGCCACAGGCGTTGGCCACCAGCTTCAGTCCCACGCGGCGGCGCCGATCCGCCTACGGTGCGGCCGCTCTTGGCATTGGCCCCCGCCCATTGCGGATTCCACAACGCACAGGCCGCCACCAAGATGACGAACAGGCATCTCCAGGCGACCCATGAGAAAGGGCTCGGGATGTCTACGTCCCAGACTCCCATGACGCCAGATACTCCAGCTGCTTCTCGGTGAGCGTGTCGATGGAGATCCCTAGAGCCCGCAGTTTCAACGCGGCGATGCGTTGGTCGATCTCATCGGGAACGGGGAAGACGCCATTCTGCAGGCTGTTCTTGTGCTTGGTGAGATATTCGACGGCCAGCGCCTGATTGGCGAAGCTCATATCCATGACGCTGGACGGATGCCCCTCGGCAGCGGCCAAGTTGATGAGCCGACCCTCGGCCAAGACGTTAATCCGTCGCCCGGACGGCAGTGTGTAGGCCTCGATGCCCTCGCGGACGGTTGCCCTTTGGACGCTGATCTTCTCCAACTCGTTGAGGCTCAGCTCGACATTGAAATGGCCGGAGTTGGCGAGGATGGCGCCGTCTTTCATCACCTGGAAATGCTCGCCACGGATGACGTCCGTGTTGCCGGTCAGCGTCACAAAGAAGTCCCCCACCTTGGCGGCCTCCGCCATCGGCAAGACGCGATATCCGTCCATGACAGCCTCGAGGGCTTTGACGGGGTCCACCTCGGTGATGACCACGTTGGCCCCCATGCCATGCGCCCGCATGGCGACGCCGCGGCCACACCAACCATACCCGCAGACGACGAAGGTCGAGCCGGCCAGCAGGCGATTCGTGGCTCGGATGATGCCGTCGATGGTGCTCTGCCCAGTGCCATAGCGGTTATCGAAGAGATGCTTGGTCTTGGCATCGTTGACGGCGATGATCGGGTACTTGAGGACGCCACGTTCGGCCATGCTGCGTAAACGAATCACCCCCGTCGTAGTCTCTTCGGTGCCGCCGAAGACCTCCGCCACTACGTCCCCGCCCATGGTGTGCAAGGTGCTCACCAGATCCGCCCCATCGTCCATGGTGATGTGCGGACGATGGCTGAGCACGCTCTGAATATGACGGTAATAGGTGTCTTTGTCCTCGCCACGGATGGCAAACACGGGGATTCCCGCCTCTGCCACCAGCCAAGCCGCCACCTCATCCTGGGTGCTCAGTGGATTGGAGGCGCAGAGGGCGACGTCCGCCCCTCCGGCTTTCAACACCTGCATGAGATTGCCGGTCTCCGTCGTCACGTGCAGACAGGCGGCGATGCGTACCCCGGCCAGCGGATGCTCCGCCTCGAACCGTTGGCGCACCAACTGCAGCACCGGCATGCTTTGAGCAGCCCAGGCGACGCGATCTCCGCCCTTGGCCGCCAATCCCACATCGCGCACTTCGTAGTCCATGCTGACTCCTTTTCCCGGCAGGGGGTGTTTACAGCCCCAACGCCTTGCGCAATTCCTCGGCCTTATCCGTGCGCTCCCAGGTGAACTCCGGTTCGCTGCGGCCAAAGTGGCCGTACGCCGCCGTCCGTCGAAAGATGGGGCGGCGGAGTTCGAGGTGGGCGATGATGCCGGCTGGCTTCAGGGGGAAGATCTCGCGAACGACTTTGACCAGGGTTTCCTCGTCGACCTGTCCCGTGTCGTCAGTATCGATCATGACGGACACCGGATCGGCCACGCCGATGACGTAGGCCAATTGCACCAGGCAGCGCTTGGCCACGCCGGCGGCGACGATGTTTTTGGCGACATAGCGCGCCATGTATGACGCTGAACGATCGACCTTGGTAGGATCCTTGCCTGAGAAGCAGCCACCTCCATGGCAGGCCATGCCACCATAGGTATCGACGATGATCTTGCGGCCGGTCAAACCGCAATCCCCCATTGGACCTCCGATGACGAAGCGTCCAGTGGGATTGATGTGATACGTCACCTTCTGGTGATCGAGCATCTCTGGCGGGATTACTGGTTTGACCACTTGTTCAAGGATATCCTCGCTGATCTGGGGCAATGCGATGCGGGGATCGTGTTGGGCCGCGACCACGACCGTATCCACGCGGAGGGGACGCTGATCGACGTATTCGACCGTGACCTGGGACTTGCCGTCTGGGCGCAGATAGGGGAGCGTGCCGTTTTTGCGCACTTCCGCCAACCGCTTGACGATGCGGTGGGCGAGCATGATGGGCATCGGCATCAACTCGGGCGTTTCATCACAGGCGTAGCCGAACATCAACCCCTGATCGCCGGCCCCTTGCTCGGCGTGCAGGCCCTGCCCTTCCAGCACTCCCTGGGCGATGTCGGGGGACTGCTCATGGACAGCCGTCAGCACCGAACAGGTCTCGGCGTCAAAGCCGTACTCAGCGTTGGTGTAGCCCACCTGGCGCACCACGTCGCGGACCACTTTTTGGAAATCGATCGTCGCCGTGGTGGTGATCTCGCCAGCGATGAGAGCCAATCCCGTCGTTACGAGCGTCTCGCAGGCCACGCGTCCATAGGGATCGTGGGTGAAAATCGCATCCAGCACGCCGTCGGAAATCTGATCAGCGATCTTGTCTGGATGTCCCTCTGTGACGGATTCCGAAGTGAACAGAAAGCGTCTTGCGCCCATCGTGATTCTCCTGAATGATCCCCGCTCGTGAACGCGTCACCACTCGGCTTGACTGGCGGCTGTGCCGCTCGGGCGGCCACCCATTCAAGGATGAAGCCACCCCTGGTGACGGGGGTTCCTGCATACGGTGCCGCACCCCACTCGTTCGTCCTAGGCGTTATCTGGTTGTAGCAATCGGCTTCAGCGTGGCAGCCCTCGCTATGACAGCAACCTCCTCTCCCATCTGCGCTTCCTCGCAGAGTGCAGCGCGAAGGTGCGGCACCTATAGTACCCATCAAAGCCATACACTGCAAGTGGAGAACGTAGAGACCGGGCAGGATCTGGCTCTACGCTTTCTCGAGATCGCGATGGGTCAGCGTCAGCTGGTAGCCTTGACTGCCCAGTTGTTGGTGCAGCAAGTTGGCCACGGCCACGGAGCGGTGGCGACCCGCCGTGCAGCCAAAGGCAATGGTGAGATAGGCCTTTCCTTCACGTTCATACTGCGGGATGAGGAATTGGATGAATTCAAAACAGTGTTTGAGAAACGCTTGGGTGATCTGGGATGCCAGGATATACTCCACCACCGGTTGATCGTTGCCGCTGCCGGGCCGCAGATGCTCGACAAAGTGGGGATTGGGCAGAAACCGCACGTCGAACACGAGATCGGCGTTGAAGGGCAGGCCATATTTATACCCGAACGACACCACCGAAATCGTCATGCGCTGCTGGGCATTCGCCGTCGTGTACCATGAAGCGAGGGCAGCGCGCAATTGGTGGACATTGTAATCGGAGGTATCGATGATGCGGTCAGCCAAGGCACGCAATCCCGCCAGTTTTTCACGCTCCAACTTGATCGCCTCGGGCACCGGCAGGTGATCTGCCAGCGGGTGTTTACGTCGGGTCTCACTATAGCGCCGCATCAGCACTTCATCGCGGGCTTCGAGGAAGAGGATCTCACAGGTATAGCCCGTCTGCCGAAGCGAGTCGATGTGTTCTGGAAAGGAGAACGGAAAGTCGCGATCCCGGATGTCGAGGCCGAGTGCAATACGCCTGATTTCCCCGGATTGGGCGCTGAGTTCAGCGAAGGTCGACAGCAACGCGGTTGGCAGGTTATCCACGCAATAAAAGCCGAGATCCTCGAAGCACTTGATCGCCACGCTTTTGCCGGAGCCCGACAAGCCTGTCACGATGACCATGTGCATGTCTCGCATCTCGATTCACCCTCGCCGGCCTACGCCATCGGCCCCCTCGGCCCCTTTCAGACTTGGACCTCACTGATGCGCTTACGGCGATTCGCCGGCGGTATTTTCAATTCACGCCGATACTTGGTCACGGTCCGGCGGGCGATCTTGATGTTCTCCGCGGCCAGCATCTCGACCAGTTGCTGATCGGTGACAGGCTTCGCGGCGTCCTCCGATGCCACGAGCTTCTTGATGCGATCCTTTACAGTGAGCGACGACATGGTCTCGCCGCCATAGGATTCGATGCCACTGTGGAAGAAGTATTTGAGCTCGAACAATCCCTGCTCGGTATACATATACTTGTTGGTCGTCACGCGACTGACCGTTGACTCGTGCATACCGATGTCCTCGGCCACATCCTTGAGCACCAGAGGTTTCAGATGCGCTAACCCGTGGTCGAGGAACTCGCGTTGAAATTTCACCAGACTGTTGGCAACCTTATAGAGCGTTTGCCGGCGCTGCTCGATGCTGCGGATGAGCCAGACGGCGGAGCGCATTTTGTCCTCGAGATAATGCTTGGCTTCCGGTTGGCCGAGCTGGCCCTCACGCAACATCCGCTTGTAGGTTGAGTTAATCCGTAAGCGCGGGATCCCATCGTCATTGAGAAACACTTGGTAATCGTTGCCGACTTTCATGACGATGACATCCGGCACGATCCCCTCCGATGGTTCGCTGGTGAACCGCAGCCCAGGCTTGGGATCGAGGTTTTTGAGGATGCGAAGGGCCAGGGAGATCTCTTCGGCGCTGAGGTTCAGCGTCTTGTTCAACTCTTTGGCCACGTCCGAAATATGGGCTGCTCCGCGCGCTTCCAACTTTGGCAGATACTCCGACACAATGGTTTCGACGAGCGAGCCTTCGAGCCCGAGGAAGCGCAGCTGAATCAACAAACATTCGCGTAGATCGCGCGCCCCCACGCCGGTGGGATCGAAGGATTGGATCATCGCCAAGACACGCTCAGCGCTGGCGCGATCGACCCCGATCTCGGCCATGACCTCATCGAGGTCACAGCGTAAGTAGCCATCTTCATCGATGTTGCCGATGAGGAAGGCTCCGATCCGCCGTTCGACCTCATCTTGGGTGGCCGTCACAAGCTGTGTGAGCAGATGTTCGTTTAATGTCGTGGGTGTGCGCACCGTGTTCTCGAACGAGAACCGCTCCTCATACTCCTCAGATGGTAGGCCCTTCCATTCCCAGTCTTCCGGGAAATAGTCATCCCAGTTGATGTCATATAACTCTTTGCCATCTGCCACGTTGTCTTCGGCACTGTCAGCCGCACCCGGCGCGTCTTCCTCGGCCGGCGTGTAGCCATCCTCCTCAAGAGCAACCTCCTCCAGCATCGGATTCTCCATTAACTCCTGCCGAATCACCTGGACGAGTTCCAAGCGGTGCATCGGCAGGAGCTTGATCGCCTGCTGGAGCATGGCGGTCATGACAAGTGTTTGCTTCTGTTTCAGCGAGAGTTTGGTTTCGAGACCCATGGCTGACCAATATCCAAAGAGAAACGTTCCCCTAAGTACGTTGCGACCACCCGTTCATTTTCGGCCAATTGACGCGGGGTGCCGCTATCAAGGATACGACCTTGATGGATGATATAGGCCCTATCCGTGATCTCCAAAGTTTCACGCACGCGATGGTCTGTGATCAGCACCCCAATGCCTCGATCCTTGAGTTGCCGGACGAGTTGCTGCAGTTCCGCCAGCATGATAGGATCGATCCCCGCGAAGGGCTCGTCCAGTAATAAGAACGTCGGCGAGGCGGCCAGGGCTCGCGCGATTTCCACTCGCCGACGCTCGCCACCGGACAACGACGGGGTTAGACGTTGCCGAAAACGATCCAGTCCGAATTCAACTAGGAGCTCCCGAGCGCGTTGCTCGCGCTCATACTTCGAGAGCCGTTGCAATTCCAGCACGGCTAAGAGGTTCTCCTCAACGGTCAAGCCTCGGAACACCGAGGGTTCCTGTGGGAGATAGCCAATCCCTGCTCGCGCCCGTCGATACAAGGGTACATGGGTGATATCCCGGTCTTCAAGCGTGACCTGTCCCGCCTCGGGATGGATCAGCCCGACCAGGAGATAGAACGTCGTCGTCTTCCCGGCGCCGTTTGGCCCCAGAAGGCCGACCACTTCGCCGCGCTCGATCGTCAGCGAGACATGATCGACGACGTAGCGACGACGATAGCTCTTCACCAACCCCTGCGCCGCTAGGCCGCCCATCTAGCTTCCCCGCCCCTTGGGCTTGGCGGTCGGCAGTTTCTCCCCATCGCTGCCTGGCACGAGTTGCACGCGGACGCGTTGTGCTCCACCCGTTACAATCATACTCCCCTCGGCCAGGAGAAACACCATTTCCTCACCCCAGACCTCCGTGGTTCCCTCCCACGCATGAGGATTACCAGTTAAAACCGCTTTCTGCTCACTCTCGAAAAAGGTGGCGCGTTGGGCGGTGGCCGCCTGCTCGCCGCGGCGAATGAACACGTTCCCGGTGGCGACCATTTGTGAGACCTTTTTGGTCTCGCGATGCTGTTTGACTTCGAGGCGATCCGCCCGCACATGGAGGTCGCCGCGGCGGACTTCAACGTTGCCCGAAAAGACGATCTGATCTGTGCGCGTATCTGAGACCATGCGGTCAGCGGTCACTTGCACTGGCCCCTCTTGCCCCGCGGCCTCGGTCGTGCCGCCAGCGGCGGGCAAGGCGTGGATGGCCAAGCCCAGCCATATGAGCCCTATCGCCCAGGCATAGAGGCCCGGTCGCCGCTTCCTCATGGTGCCCCCCATTGGGCCAATACCTGCTCATGGATCTCGAAGCGCTCCTCGGCGATCCAGCCTCGGAACCCTAACCCCTGGACCTGCAGCATCCCCATCGAGATCATAACGGGAGTGCTCGCCTCGAGGGCGCGTTCAGTCGCATGCCACTTCAGGCACTCGGTGTTAAGCGCAAACTCTTGGCCGACGACGAGTCGTACATCGCCACAGACCTGCATATCCTTCGAGCGATTGTCGATCACCCCCTGATGGGCCGTGACCTGTATGCTGCCATGCTTTTCCGAAAACACTGTGAGGTGCACGCCTTCGATGGTGGTAGTATCGGCCTTGGGATCGAGGTGTGCGACGTCGGCCAGGATCTCCCACTGGGTCTGATGACGCCGGGTATCGCGCAGCGAGAATTTTTCCATGCGGATGCCCTGGGGCTCGGGCTCGGCTGCCGGCGGCGGGATGGCCTGCCCCTTTGCGGATAGGCTAAACCACCACCAAGATAGGGCTCCCAGCGCCACGACGCCGAAGGCGAGGGAAAACAACAGACGTCTCATGCCCACCTCATCATGAGGCCACCTCATCAGAGTCGCTCACGTCGGTCCTGCCGGTCTGATCACGCCAGTGCTCTAGACAACGGATGGCGCGCTCACCGTGGGGCTGCAGCGTGATCCGGCGGGTCTCGGCATCCACATGGTACAACGTCACGTCGAGACGGGCGGCGGGCAGCGCCGCCTCCAACTTCTCGGCCCACTCGATGACAGCCACCCCGTCGCCCCCGAGGAATTCGCGCAGGCCGATATCATCGAGAGCCGTCGCGCCATCAAGGCGGTAGAGGTCAGCATGATAGATCGGCACTCGCCCTTCATATCGATAGAGCAACACGAACGAGGGGCTGCGTACGACAGATTCCCGAGGCACCCCAAGACCTTTGGCAAGGCCTTTGACGAACACCGTCTTGCCGCTACCCAGTTCACCGTACAGACAGACCACATCCCCGGCCTGTAGCCGTCTTCCGAGTTGTTCCGCCAGAGCTCGCGTGTTGTCGGCACTGGTCGAGGTGATCTGAAGCAGCATGGTTAAGCCACCTCCCCTGCCGACCACCCCCTCGTGCATCCCTTGAGCCAGCGATGTTCCCAGCTCGCCAAGGGGAGGCCCTTGGCATTCTCCAACCGTTGGAATGCCGCGGGTAACGTGGCGAGCAGATCGCCGGCGAGCAACGAGCGCTGTCCCCATGTTGCCGCCGCCAAGTCTCCCGCCAACCCGTGAACGTATACCGCCAGGCACGCCGCCGTCGCTGGAGTGTACCCTTGCCCCAAAAGGGCGCCGATCATCCCCGACAGCACATCACCCGTTCCGGCCGTCGCCATCCCCGCATTGCCCGTAGAATTGATCCACAGCGTGCCTTGAGGGTCGGCGATGACGCTGCGAGCCCCCTTCAGCACGACGACGGCGCCACATGTTTGGGCGGTGTCCTGGGCGGCTCCTAACCGATCCGCCTGAATGGTGCCGGTGGTCGTACGTCTCAGGCGCGCTAACTCGCCCGGATGTGGGGTTAACACCAACGGCGCCTGGATTTCCCCGAACATCTCGGGCTGCCTCGCTAAGGCATTGAGGCCATCGGCGTCGACCACTACCGGCAGACGCGCCTGGCGCAACACGTCATACACACAGCGGACGGTCTCCGGATGTGTCCCCAAGCCTGGCCCTATGACGAGCGCTGTCATCCCCTCCAGAATTTCGAGCATGCGTTTGGCGGCATCGGCCCCCAACAAGCCTTCCTCGGCTTCGGGGAGCGGTACCGTCATCACTTCAGTGAGCTTGGCCTCCATGGCAGCATTCAAGGAATGGGGCACAGCGAAGGTCACCAGACCAGCCCCGGTGCGCAAAGCCGCCATGCTAGCCAGGGCACCGGCCCCGGTCTTGCCCAGCCCTCCACCCACCACCAAGACGTGGCCATAGGTGCCCTTGTGGCTATCTTCACGGCGCGCACGCAGCAGCGAAGCCATATCGTGCGCCTCCAACCAGTGACACTGCACCGCCTCGTGATCCCGCACGGCGGCAGGGAAACCGATGTCGACGACCACCAACCGGCCGACGTGTTCGGCGGCTGGATAGAGCAGTAAGCCACGTTTCGGCAGGGCCATGGTTACGGTCAGATCGGCCTTGACATGTTCGCCCAGGAAGATGCCGCTGTCGGCGCTCAAGCCAGATGGGATGTCGACGGCGACGATAGGCTTCCCAGACGCGTTCATGGCCGCGATCAGCACCTGCGCCGGCCCACTGACAGCTGCCTTTAAGCCGGTGCCGAATATCGCATCGATCAAGAGGTCATACGCCGGGAGTTGAGATCCAGCAGCCTGGGCAGCCTCAGCGGTGGTCACCACTTGTGGGGTCAGGCCGAGGCGCCTTAAAATGTCCAAGTGCACTCGTGCATCGCCCTGCACGCTTTCGAGCTCCCCGACGAGAAACGTCTGCACCTGCACTCCCATGTGGTGCAGATAGCGCGCGACCACGAAGCCGTCGCCGCCGTTATTGCCGTGCCCACAAAGGACTGCAACCCGCCGGGCCGTGAGGTCGGGATACTCCTGCCGCATGATCCGGACCACCTGGGCCCCAGCGTTTTCCATCAACACCACCCCTGGAATACCGTAGGTCTCTATGGCCAGACGGTCGAGCTGGCGCATCTCTGCGGCCGTGGTGATACGCACAACGTTGCTCCCTCTTAGCCCCCGTACTCAGCCTGACAACTCAGTCCGCTGTGGCTGCGGGGAGCTTATGGACAAGCCGTCCAGACCCCGCCACCACCCCTCCTTGCCGTGCGACCGACGAGCAGCGCTACCCGAGTCCCACCGCTCTAGTAAACCACTTGTCTCGATCTCGTGGCCTCGATGCGGTTGCCTCATGATATGTCGGTGGGGTGGATGGCTCAGCGTTTATCGCTAAGCTTCGGACGGAACCGCTGTCGGGGCGCCCATAACACGCTCGATGACGTGGGCAATATGTTCGGCCGCGGCTTGAATGGTCTGTGGATCGCGTCCCTCAACCATCACACGCGCCACGGGCTCAGTTCCGGAAAGGCGGACGAGCAGACGCCCCGCACCGGCCAGCCAGGTGCAGGCTTGGTCGTGCGCCTGCTGCACTTCCGGAAAGGTGAACGGATCGATGCGCTCGCGAACGCGTACGTTCAGCAACACTTGTGGATATTTGGTCAGCGAGGAAGCAAGACGTGAAAGCGGCTGCCCGCTGGTCTGCATCACGCGCAGCACTTGCAAGGCGGTGAGCAGGCCGTCCCCAGTCGTGGCATGCGAGAGAAACACGACATGGCCCGACTGCTCGCCCCCCAACAACGCGCCACAACGACGCATCTCCTCCAAGACATATTTGTCCCCGACTGGAGTGCGGATCAATCTTACCCCCAGCCGGTCCAACATCTCTTCGAGGCCGTAATTGCTCATCACGGTGCCGACGATACACGGCGGAGACATTTCCCCGCGACGCAGCAGATCTTGGGCGCAAATCGCCAGGATAAAGTCGCCATCGCGCACTACACCGGTCTCATCGATGGCAATCAAGCGGTCGGCATCGCCGTCGAAGCAGAAGCCGATGTGCGCACCCGAGCGGAGCACCAACGCCTGGGCCTGCTCAGGGAAAAGGGCGCCGCAACGCTCATTGATATTCGTGCCATCGGGGTCGGTGGCGTGCACGACGACCTCCGCGCCCAACTGCGCAAAGAGGTTAGGCGCAACCGGTGCCGCCGCACCATTGGCGCAATCCAGCACCACGCGCCAGCCATCGAGGCGTAGCTCAGTGCCCAATGTGGCCCGCAGAAAGGCCAGATAGCGCTCGGGTCCTTCCGGGACCAGCCGGATGCGGCCGATCGCCCGCCCCGTCGGCGCGGGACGGGTCAAGCCCGCACGGATCATCCGTTCCAACTGGTCTTCCTGAGCGTCGGGTAGTTTGAAGCCATCGGCCGCAAAAAACTTGATGCCATTATCCTCGAAGGGGTTATGCGAAGCCGAAAGGACGACGCCGCCAAGAGCACCCCATGCGCGCGTGAGATAGGCGATGGCGGGGGTGGGCAACACACCGACCTGGACGACATCGACGCCAGCGGAACAGATCCCGGCCGAAAGGGCGGCTTCCAGCATGTCTCCAGACAAGCGGGTATCGCGTCCGACGACCATAAAACCTCGCGACCCGTTTTGGTCCTGTAAGTGCTCCGCACCGGCCCGCCCCAATCGGAAGGCCAAGTCGGGGGTGAGGGGGTCTTGGTTGGCGAGGCCGCGTACCCCATCGGTGCCGAAGAGACGTCCTTCAGGCATCACGGGCATGCTCCTCGCGCATCACGGTGTCAACCTCGTCGGGGAGGCTGCCATTGTGACCGTTGCCATTGACGATGGCATCGATCTCAGGGCCATCGAGGGATTCGCGTTCGAGCAAACCTTCAGCTAGGAGGTACAATTTATCGATATGCCGTTGGATGAGATCCTTAGCGCGCTCGTAATTATCCTTCACGAGCCGGTTGACCTCGGCATCGATGGCCTGCGCCGTCAACTCGCTGTAATCACGATGTTGCGCGATCTCACGCCCCAGGAAGATCTGCTCCTCTTTCTTGCCGAAAGCGACAGGACCCATGCGGTCGCTCATGCCCCACTCGCAGACCATCTTGCGCGCCAGTTCGGTGGCGCGCTCGATGTCGTTGCCGGCGCCCGTGGTGATCTGCTTGAACACGATCTCCTCGGCGGCACGGCCGCCCATCATGATGGACAAATTATTCAAGAGGTATTCCTTGGCGTAGGTATGTCGATCGTCGATGGGAAGTTGTTGCGTCAACCCCAACGCCAGACCGCGAGGGATGATGGTGACCTTATGGACGGGGTCGCTGCCAGGCAAGAGTTTGGCCACCAGGGTATGACCGGCTTCATGGAAGGCGGTGACTTTCTTTTCCTCATCGCTGATGATCATGCTGCGCCGCTCGGCGCCCATCATGACCTTGTCTTTGGCCTCTTCGAAATCGTCCATATCCACGACTTTTTTGTTCAGGCGGGCCGCACGTAGGGCTGCTTCGTTCACCAGGTTGGCCAAGTCAGCCCCGGCGAAGCCAGGCGTGCCGCGTGCCAGAACCGCTAAATCCACATCCTTGCTCAGCGGAATGCTGCGCGCGTGCACTCGCAGAATCTCTTCGCGCCCTCGTACATCGGGACGCGGCACGACGATCTGACGATCGAAACGACCAGGGCGCAGCAGGGCGGGATCCAGCACGTCGGGTCGGTTCGTGGCGGCGATCAGGATGACCCCGTCGTTGGATTCGAAGCCATCCATTTCGACGAGCAATTGATTCAACGTCTGTTCGCGCTCATCATGGCCACCCCCCAGTCCCGCGCCGCGATGACGGCCGACGGCATCGATTTCGTCGATGAAGATGATGCATGGAGCGTGTTTTTTCCCCTGATCGAAGAGATCGCGCACCCGCGAAGCCCCCACGCCGACGAACATCTCCACGAAGTCGGAACCGCTGATGCTGAAGAACGGCACATTGGCTTCGCCAGCGATGGCTCGTGCTAACAGGGTTTTGCCGGTGCCAGGCGGCCCCACCAATAACACGCCTTTGGGGATTTTGCCGCCCAAGTGTTGGAATTTCTGCGGATCTTTGAGGAAATCGATGAGTTCGACGACCTCCTCCTTGGCTTCCTCTACTCCAGCCACGTCCTTGAAGGTAACCTTCCGCCCTTTCTCGGACATCAGCTTGGCGCGGCTCTTTCCGAACGATAATGCCTTGCTGCCGCCGCTTTGCATCTGCCGCATGAAAAAGATCCAGACGCCCAGCAACAACAACATCGGGAACCATGAAATGAACAGGTTGACATACCAGGAAGTTCTTTCGGGAGGTTCGGCTTGGATCCGTACCCCGTGTTTACGGAGGGTCGGAATCAGTTCCGGGTCTTTGGGGGCGAAGGTGCGGAAGCTGCTGCCCGTGCGATACACGCCGCGGATGTCGTCTCCTTGAATCGTCACCTCCTGAACCTGCCCTTCGGCCACCTGATCGAGAAATTCGCTGAAGCTGATCTCGCGGGTTGGTCGCTGCGGCCGGCTGAAAACATTGAAGAGGGCGATCATGATCAATCCGATCACCAGCCACAGTGCCAAATTCTTATAAAACTGGCTCACCGTGATCCTCCCTAGAACCGGCCGTGAGCTCGCTATAGCGAAGACAAAGCGATCTGCTGTCGGTCCCCTGACAGACACCCCCTTTAGCAAGCATGTCGCGCCCCAGCTCGACGCGACTCGCACATCGCTGACGCCCGGCCCGGAGGCCTGAAACGCTTGGGATGCGCTGACTTGGCCCAGTTTATGCTAACACAAGCCCTACTGAAACACAATAGGAAAGTCTGATGCGCGGCCGTCCACGCACTGCGTGATGGGAGCCATTTCAGGGGCTTGTTGGGCGACCTGTACGCAGAGGATCTGGCGCGTTGCCGGAGTGACCTTCGCCCATTCCGCGATTTGCACGCCCGCCACCCAGGCGATGCCACGCTCGGTCACGAGGAGTGGTAGGCGATCACGCACCCGGCGCGGGACTTTGGCGTCGATGAGAAAGGCTTTGAGTTTCTTAGACTGAGGGCAACCCAAAGGCTGGAAGCGGTCTCCTGGCCATCTGGTCCGCACCCACACATCGTTCCCCACCGCGGCCGCGTCGAGCCACGCCGTATTTCCACGTGGAAAAGGCGCCGAGAAGGCCACCTGATGCTCGATCACCTCACTGGCCACGCTGAGCCCAAGCGCTGCAATGGTACAACCTCCGGGGATAGGCAGAGGGTGCACGACAGGTGTGACCATCGCCGCCGGCTCCCTTCGAATATGGAGCACGTCGTAACGGCGCTCGACGACAAGGCGGCACGGCAACCTCAGCCACTTACTGCCCGCCGTTACGGTGCACAGCTCTAAGATGGCCGCGATGTGCCGCTGAGTAAAGCCTTGCAGATGGCCACTGACCTCACGGATCGCCTGGCGTACGACGCGCCGTCGAAGGGCAGGGAGCCACTCGTTGAGTTGGTCGATGCGCAAGCGGATCTCGCCAGGCCGCGCCGGCAACCGGGCCGCGTCGAAGTACTCGCGCACGATGGCCTGGAGAGTCGCCTCATCGGCAGCTAAGAGTTCGGCCGTGGTGCACAGAGTCTCGACCAGCCGGGGATTATAGTGTCGTTGCAACAACGGCAGGACATCGAGTCGGAGGCGATTGCGCGTGTAAAGACGTTGTCGATTCGACGGATCTTGGCGGAAGGGAAGGTGCTGGGCATGCAGAAAAGCCAAGAGATCACGCCGGCGCACGCGGATGAGCGGCCGGATGAAGAGCCCTCTGACCGGTGGCATCCCGCCCAGCCCTTTCAAGCCAGAGCCGCGAAGGAGGCGCAGGAGCACGGTCTCTGCTTGATCATCGGCGCTATGGCCCAGGGCGATGCGATCGGCTCCCAGCCGCGCGGCTGTCGAGCGCAAAAAGGCGTATCGCACCCGCCTGGCGGCATCCTCGGGGGATAATCGAGCGTGCCGCTGGTAGGCGAGGACGTCTCGGCTTTCACACACACAAGGCAGGCCGAGCTCATCAGCCATCTTCTGCACAAACCAGGCCTCTTCCAAGGCCTCAGGACGCATTCGATGGTTCAGATGGGCGACGATTAGCTTAAGATCGAAGTCGTCGCGCAGTCGAACGAGGATGTGGAGCATGGCCGTAGAGTCGGGACCACCGGAGACGGCGACCAGGAGCGTCTGGCCACCATCCAGCATTTGGAATGCTTGGAGGGTCTGTCGCACCTGCTTGAGGAGGGTGTCCATACCAGCCGTGCCAGGCTAACATGTTCGGGTGGGAATACGCCGCCATGAACAGCGCAGCAGCCCCGGAAGACGCGAAGCGTGTGTGGGGTGCAGGGCATGGCGGTGCAGGGACTCGAACCCCGGACACGCGGATTATGATTCCGCTGCTCTAACCAGCTGAGCTACACCGCCATGGCGCTGATTCACGAATGCCCGTCGCCCATGTCTGGGACGAATCATGGCGAGACCGTCTACCTTTCATCATGGCAAGCTCGTGGGCCGGAAAATCGCGAAGATAAAGAAGGCGGTCAGAATGAAAAATAACACCTGATAGTTGACGTTCGCCGACACCAACCCTAACACCAAAAACACAACGCCGACAACCAAGTAGACCAGAGTCTCTAGCAAGCGATTTCCGAACACCAGGACGCTCCTTCTTCCCCACACTGTAAACCGACGCGATCGAATGAGCCCTGGTCTCTAATGCCGGTGGGCAGCCTGCGTTGGAGGTTGTTTCGGGCAACCGGCACACTGGATTGCTCCCGAGTCGACCTCCATAGTGTTGTTCTCGCCGACTAACGTCCCAAACCTCCACGCGCCGCGTATCTCGCGCTACACCAGCCTTGCCAGCCGCCCCAAACCATACAATAGGTGGGATGGCCTTGTCAAGACGCTTTTCCACCGCGCTTGCAGGCCAAGACGCCGCTAGCTGTTATTTTCACGGCGCCACGTTCCCCGCGATCCCCGGGAACGTCTGGACTACTCGTTCGAGGCCAATACGTGCCAACGTATCATTCGTTTGCCAGACGCCGCCGCCTTTGAGGAATCGGTCGATGAGCAAGAGGTTATCGAGAAGGGGGCGCTGCGTCTCATCGAAGCGGGCACGCCAGAGGATCTCGCCATCGCGGGCGCTGATCAGATAAGCTTCGTACGCGACCGAGGCCGGCCGATCGACGAGGAGGGCGCTGCCTTGGCGGTCGTCATAGCGCGTAATGACGCCGGTCAGCACGGCGTCCAACGGGGGGGAAGCCTGACTGGCTGGGTCGGACGGCGTTTTCCCCTGGATCTCCCCAGAGGGCTCGGCCGTCGACGGCCACAGGCGTGCGATCCATGCTTGGACGAATTGCCGGAGACGACTGGGGCGCTCCTCCTCGGGCGCGGTCTGCGCCGTGCGGGTGAACTCCAGCTCCATCTCCTCGTCCAGGGCCAATGGGGGAGTGATTTCGTAGCGCCGATGCGAATCTAATTCCGTGTAAAAGAAGCTCGCCAACCGAATGCCGGCATCGGGTGTACTACTCCGGTTGACAAACCCGATGATACCGATGCGCTGCAACGAATACCTATGTAATTCGGGGCTGACTTCGGCGACCACGTTGCTGGGCGGGCCGAATCCGCCCAACGCCGCCGCGGCTGTGGTGCAGACGCCTAAGAGCGTGACGATGAGGCCGGTCATCACACTGCTCAGGAATGCCAGGCTGTGCTGACGCTGTGCGCAACGCATGTCCGCTTCCTTTCTCTCGACCACGCGGTCCGATAGGCTGGGACGCCTGTGACCATCCTCGATCCATGAATCCACAGAGATCTGATGCCAAGATGCTGGGAGTGCAGTTTATGGCTTGTGGCTCTGTCTCGATCTGCCAGCACAGCGCGCTCACTCCTCGGTCGCTTCCTCTAGAGGGTGAGGTGGACGCCCTTCGCGTATGAGCGCCCGAGCCACTTCCTCATCGGTGATCAGCACGTTGCATAACCTGCCGCGCAGCGCCCCGCCAATGGCTTCACTTTTGTAGCTACCACCCGCCACGGCGATGACTAATTTGCCATATTGCCGCGTCATGTCGCGTAGGCGTTCGGCCGAGACGGCGATGACTCGCTTCGTCAGACTCTCGAGTTCAGCCTCTCGCACGAGGCAGCCGTGGCCATCGAATGGCTGATAGTTGATCTCGCCGACCACCTTCATAGCCTTGAGCTTTTGCGGCGAGACTCCATAATATTCCGCGATCGAACAAAAGCCCGGCGTCTCCGGGCCTACGGCCCCGATCCCTACCATGGCCACATCGACCTCATGCGCTTCCCCATAGATCTTGCGAATCTCCGGCCGGTTGAGGAGAATCTGCCGTTCACGGTCGAGTTCCTCCAGCGGACCGATAAGTTGAGCGTGCAAGGCGTAAGCCGTGACATCCGGCCGGTATTTGGCGGCCATCATGCCCACGAGGGTGTTCGGGAACAAATCGACGAGCCGCAGGGTACTCTCGGCGGAGAGCGGATAAATCTTGAGGTCCTTGATCAATCCCTCGCGCAGATGCTTGATCATGTAATATAGCGTATACCCACAGGACAAACCAACCTTCACCCCATCGCCGGCGATCTTCTCAAAGTAGCGCGCCGCGGCAATGCCCAAATCCTCCTTCAAGTCCTCCGGCTGACCGCTCGGGATGACGACGGCGTCGCGCAACCCATACTGCTCGATCAGCGCCGCCGCGAGGCGCGGCAACACAGGCAGGGTGATGTGCACCCGCACAATGCCTTCCTGGTAAGCACGCTTCAAGAGCCGCGACACCTTGCTCGGCGAAATGCCCAGCTGTTGAGCGATCTCCCGCTGCTGCCTCTGGTGCCGGAAATAGAGCTGCACACAGCGCACCATCTCCTTCATCTCTTGATGGTTCTCCAGGTCGCGATCAAGCATGACGACGTCCCCTCAGGGATTCTCTCCCCGACGCTTGGCTCCGTCCCCCCTGTGCTCGATGCACGGCTTCCAAGTCCTGGCGGCCGGCTGCAAAAAATTGCAAATCTTGCAAGAAATTTCTTGACAATGAATATTCTATACGGATATGATGCCGGAAGACAAGGGCTAGTATGGGACTGTCTGTCGATGCATACGATTTCTTCGCGGTTGTCAACAGATAGGGCCTCATCTCTGTGTGGTGTGACAGGAAAGGAGAGACAAGTATGGCCACCGCTGATCGACCGACCTACGAGAAAAGCAAGCTGGTCGCCCTCGACGAGTATCATCAAAGCCGCGACAACCTGGTGGGGTTCCCTCCGGTCACGCTCCAACAGATCCCCCTCACCAATAGTCCCAACATTTTCTCCTACAAGTCGTACGTCTTCGCCCCCAAACCCGAACTGGTGCAACGCTTCATCAAGGCGACGAAGGCCGACATCGGCGGCGTCGGTGGCCACGTGGTGGCGGCCGAAGAGGTCAAAGCTGTCTTGACCAAGTTCATCCTGGAGCACAACCGCTTTAACGGCGAGCCGATCTTCAGCAGCTTCATCGTCACTCACACCGGCGACGACATCGGCATTACCGGCATTCATTCGGAGAAGGTGCCGAACGAGGTCATCGACGAGCTGTTGTGGGATGCCTTTATGCTCGGCACCGACAAAGCGACCGAACTCGGGCTCTATGGCCCCGGACAGGACCTCGTCGCCGACGCCTTTACCGGCAATCTGCGCGGTGCCGGCCCAGCCACCATTACACTGCCCCTGCCCGTACGCAAGGAAAACCCGTCCCAGACCGTCGTCCTGTCCTTTGCCGACAAGACAGAGCCCTTTGCGTTCAACTATTACGCGACGGGCGCCTACCTGTTGCCGCGGTTCAACACTGGCTTGGTCATCGCGTCGTCGCGCATGAAACGCGGCTTTATCTTCGAGATCATCGATCTCGACACCAAGGCGCAAGCCATCGAAGCCGGGGTGCATCCCAACGACGCCAAGGCCATGGAAGCGAAGATGACGGAGCTGGGAAAGGCGGGCGAGCGCGTCATCACCCTGCGCGCGCCAGAGGATCTCTTCGACATCGAGGGATTAACGCGGAGTTCGCGCTACGTAGTGGGTCGTATCTACGCCCGTGAGGAGAACGGCGACAAGGGCCAACTGGGATATATCGTGTCGGCCGAGCGACTGCATAACATCCCCACCAAACGCGGCTTCGTCTACGGCGGCAAAGACGACCCTGTACTGCTCGCCTTTGCTCAAGGGGACTGGCCGGCACCGGGTGAGATGAGCTCCCCCTGGGCCGCCTGCCCCACGGTGCCTGGCGATTGTCGTGGCAGCCATGCCCTGCACATCCTGCCGGTGCCGCTGAACTGGCAGACCTCATACTGGTCTGGGCCGATCGTGTCCTGTGTCACCCTCAGCATCAACATCCACACCGGCCGCATCGGCGCCATTTCCGATCAGTTCGCGCTGGGCACGCCGTGGGATTACGTACGGCAGCAAGCCTCGGAGCAGGCCGTGAAATTCCGCCTGGCGCATGGCATCAAGCAACCGGCGACGCTGCACGAAGACGAGCTGGAGTATCAGGAGGGCTGGAAGGAACGCAAACACCGCCTCTTCGAGAAGTTCGAAATGCGCCCCATCCCGACCAACGGCGCTGGCGTGACGGTGCATCAGGCCTAGACCTAGCGCACCAAGGCTTGGCTCCCCCTTCCCTGACGGGGGAGGGGGGAGGCTGGTCGGCCCTCGCCTTTCCTACTCGAAATGCACCACTTCTTGCCCAAATAGCGCCTCGATGTCGTGGACTAGTCCCTCCGAGGGGGCCACGTGAAGGCGTTCGTCGGACAGCAGGATGACCTCGCGAGCATCGGGAAAGAGCAGATGCAGATAGACAGAGCTGGGGCCAGGCGCGGTTTCTAAGACCGACCTGAGCTGGCCGAGCAGGTCGCGCGTCAAACCCACGGTCGGCAAGCTGATATGCACTTGCGGCGTCAGCCGGTTCGAGGCTTCGGTCAGCGGCACGATACGGTCGGCGATGATCTTAGCGCTATCTTCGTCCCAATCGACCACTCCCCGCACCAACACGGGCTGATCGGTCTCTAGGACCGCGCCATACTCCTTGTAGACCTCGGGGAAGACGATGACGTCTACCTGACCCTGAACATCTTCGAGGGTCACGAACGCCATACGGTCGCCCTTTCGGGTCGTCTGGAGGCGGACTTTGAACACCATGCCGCCCAGGCTCACTTTCTCGCCATCGCGGAAGTCCCCCAGAGTTTGCGTGTTGGCCGTCGTATAGAGCCGCAGCTGGCGGGCGAAGCGCGCTAGGGGGTGGCCGGTGATATAGAACCCCAGTACCTCTTTTTCATACGCCAGCAGTTGGCTCTCTTCCCACTCCGGAATCGACGGCCCCCGCGGCCGTAGCAGCGGCGGCAACGGCTCATCCATTTCATCGAATAGGTTAGTTTGGCCTTCCTCACGGTCGCGCTGCCGCTTCTGTCCCGCCTCTAAATAGTCATCCAGGCAGGCCATCATTTGCGCCCGCCGCTCGCCGGTGGTATCGAAGGCGCCGCACTTGATCAGGCTTTCAACCACCCGGCGATTGACGACCTTGAGGTTCACCCGCTGGCAAAACTCGAAGAGCGACGTGAAGGGGCCACCCGCCTCGCGCGCCTCGATGATGGCCTCAATGGCGCTATCCCCAACGTTCTTCACCGCCGCCAGGCCGAAGCGAATGGCATCCCCGACGACGCGAAAATCGCGGTAGCTATCGTTGACATCCGGCGACAGGATGTTGATGTTCATGTCGCGCGACTCGTTGATGTAGCGGATAACCTTATCGGTATTCTGCACTTCGCTCGTGAGCAGGGCGGCCATGTACTGTTGTGGATAATGGGCTTTGAGATAGGCGGTCCAATAGGCGATCAGGGCGTAGGCTGCGCTATGAGATTTATTAAACCCATAGCCGGCGAAATATGCCATGAGTTCGAACAGCTCTTCGGCTTTTTTCTGATCGAAGCCGTGCTCCACCGCCCCCTTCAAAAAGATCTCACGCTGCTCAGCCATCACCTCGGGTTTCTTCTTGCCCATGGCGCGCCGCAGAAGATCAGCGCGGCCTAGCGAGAAGCCGGCGATGGCGCTGGCGATCTGCATGACTTGTTCTTGATAGACGATAATGCCGTAGGTCTCTTTCAGGATGGGCTCCAGCTCCGGCAGCAGGTATTCGACCGTGGCTTTGCCGTGCTTGCGCTGGATGAAATCGTCGATCATGCCGCTCCCGAGGGGGCCGGGACGATACAAGGCCACAAGGGCGATGAGGTCTTCGAAGACACTCGGCTTCAGCTTGCGCAAGATGTCGCGTAGGCCCTGACTTTCGAGTTGGAACACGCCAAACGTGCGGGCGTCGCTCAGCAATTGATAGGTCTTGGCGTCGTCGAGGGGGATCTCTTCGAGGGAAATCTCCATGCCGTGGGAATCTTTGATCAGGCGCAGGGTATTGTGCAACACCGTCAAGGTGCGCAGCCCGAGGAAATCCATCTTCAGCAGCCCCAGATGCTCGATGTCTTCCATGGCATACTGGGTCACCACTTCGCCCTTGCTCCCTTTGTAGAGCGGCAGATATTCGGTGAGCGGTTCGGGTGAGATCACTACGCCAGCGGCGTGCGTCGAGGCGTGCCGGACTAAGCCCTCCAGGGCTTTGGCGGTGTTCATCAGGCGCGCCATCTGGCCACCTTGCTGCTCGACCTCTCGCAGCCGTGGCTCTTCCTTGATAGCATTCTCTAAGGTGATATTGAGGCGGTTCGGCACCAGCTTGGCGATGCGGTCGACTTCGCCATAAGGAATGTCTAGAGCGCGGCCGACGTCGCGGATGACCGCTTTGGCCATCATCGTGCCAAAGGTGATGATCTGCGCCACGTTCTCCTTGCCGTACTTCTGCGTAACGTACTCGATCACCTCATCCCGGCGTTCCTGGCAGAAATCGATGTCGATATCCGGCAAGGTCACGCGTTCAGGGTTGAGGAAGCGTTCGAACAGCAGCTGATAGCGCAACGGGTCGAGTTCGGTGATGCCGAGCGCATAGGCCACTAAACTACCGGCGGCCGAGCCCCGTCCTGGGCCAACGGGAATCCCCTGACGCTTGGCGTAATCGATGAAATCCCAGACGATGAGAAAGTATCCGGAGTACCCCATCTGCTGAATGACCCTCAGTTCGTGGGCGGCGCGTTGCTCATAGGTGTGAATCATCTCCGGCGACAGACGTTGACCCTGGCGCTCCAGCATCTGCAGGCGCTGGCGCAGCCGCTCATAGACCAAGGTCTCCAGGTAGCTATCCAGCGTATAGCCGGGGGGAACCTGATAACGCGGCAGATGCGTCTCGCCCAAGGGGATTTGCAGATCGCACCGCTCGGCGATGGCCAGGGTGTGCTCAACCACCCCCGGCAGGTCGCGGAAGCGCTCGGCCATCTCCCGTGGTGATTTGAAGTAAAAATCGGGGGTGGAGAACGCAAAGCGTTTGGGGTCGTTGAGCGACTTGCCGGTTTGGATGCACAGCAGGATCTCGTGCGGCTCAGCATCTTCGGCCTTCAGATAATGGCAATCATTGGTGGCCACCACTGGGAGGTCGAGGTCGCGCCCCAGCCTGAGTAAGGCCTCGTTAAAAGCGCTCTCGCCCTCCAAATCGTGGCGTTGGATCTCCAGATAGTAGTTCCCCTCCCCCATCAATTCCTTGTACCAGCGCGCCACCTCACGCGCATGTTCCGCATGGCCATTGGCGAGGTGATGCAGGACTTCGCCGGAGAGGCAACCGCTGAGGATGATGAGTCCGTCACGATGCTTGGCTAACAGCTCTTTATCGATGCGCGGCCGGTAATAAAACCCCTCCAGATAGCCTGCCGTCACCAGTTTGATCAGGTTGCGATAGCCCTGGTAATCTTTGGCGATGGCGGTGAGATGATACGAGGCATCGCTGATGCCTTGGGTGGAACTGCGGTCGAAGCGACTGCCTGGCGCCACGTACAGCTCGCATCCCAGGATCGGCTTGATGCCGTTGGCTTGGCCTTGACGATAGAATTCCAGAGCGCCGAACATGTTGCCGTGATCGGTGAGCCCCACCGCCGACATGCCATACTCCTGGGCCAAGGCGAACAGCTCCGCCGTACGATTGGCGCCGTCAAGCAACGAATACTCTGTATGGACGTGCAGGTGTACGAAATCCTCGCGTGTCGTCATAGCCAGTCTGTGCTCCCTTTCGCATGCAGCCCGGTTTCCTCCAGCTTCGCCCAGCCCCCTTGCGCATGAGCGAAGAGGGGGCTGGGACGCTCTGACGAGGCCTTTCCGCTGCGGCTCCAACGGGGATAAACGATGTCACAACGCTCAGCTCGTACCCGATTATCGCATAAGGTTGTCTTCAATTGAAAGAGTTTATTCCCAGGGGGGATGAATTGACATGTCTTCATAAGCGCTTGGGGTGGGGTTACTCCCACTCGATGGTGCTGGGGGGTTTGGAGCTAATGTCGTAGACAACCCGATTGATGCCACGAACCTCGTTGGTGATGCGGCGTGATATTTTGGCAAGCACATCGTAAGGTAGGCGCACCCACTCGGCGGTCATCCCGTCGGTGCTGGTCACGGCGCGGATGGCCGCGACCGACTCAAAGGTACGGCCGTCGCCCATCACGCCGACCGACTTGAGCGGCAACAACACGGCGAAGGCTTGCCAGATGTCGCGTTCCAGCCCGGCGAGATGGATCTCTTCGCGCACGATGGCATCGGCACGGCGGAGCAGATCTAAACGGTCCTCGCTGACCTCGCCCAGAACCCGCACCGCCAATCCAGGTCCGGGAAACGGCTGACGCCACACCAAATCCTCAGGCAAACCGAGCTCGATCGCCAGTTCGCGCACCTCATCTTTGAACAGTTCCCGCAGCGGCTCGATCAGCTTGAGCTGCATGATATCGGGCAGGCCGCCGACGTTGTGATGGCTTTTAATGGTGACCGACGGACCGTATCGGGACACGCTTTCGATGACGTCGGGGTATAGTGTGCCTTGGGCCAGCCAAGTGAAGGCGCCCCGACGCTTCGCCTCCTCCTCGAAGACGGCGATGAACTCATGGCCGATGCGCTTGCGCTTTTCCTCGGGGTCGATGACGCCCTTTAAACGATGGAGAAAACGCTCGCCGGCGTCCACGCACACCAGACTGTCGCCGAAAATGGGCCCCAAGCGCTGCCGGACGTCCTCCGCCTCTCCCAAGCGCAGCACGCCATTATCGACGAAGATACAGGTCAGCCTCTCGCCGACGGCCCGCCGCACCAGCGACGCCGTGACGGTGGAATCAACGCCCCCACTCAGGGCGCAGAGCACCCGCTCAGCCCCCACGCGGTCGCGAATCGCCTGGACTGTGGGTTCCACAAAGGCCTGCATGGTCCAGGTCGGTGCACAGCCGCAGACACGATACAGAAAATTTTGCAGCATCTGCAGTCCCTGCGGCGTGTGCGCCACCTCGGGATGAAACTGGATGCCGTAGAGCCGACCGCTGCGATCTTGCATGGCAGCGATCGGCGCATTGTCGGTGCGCGCCACGCTCTTGAACCCAGGCGGCAAGCGTGTGATGCGGTCGCCGTGGCTCATCCATACGGAAAGCTTACCCGTCGGCAGGCCAGCGAAAAACGGACAGGTAGCATCGGCCATCAGCTCCGCCCCGCCGTATTCGCGCTCGGCCGCCGGCGCGACTTCACCGCCAAGCTGCTGCGTCATGAGCTGCATGCCGTAACAGATGCCCAGGATGGGCACGCCCATCTCGAACAGTTCGGCGCTGACCATCGGCGCCTCGGGGTCATACACACTGGCAGGCCCACCGGAGAGGATGAGGCCACGCGGCCTGAGTTCGCGCAGCTGACTTAGGGACCGATTGAAGGGATGAATCTCGCAGTAGACATGGCATTGCCGCACACGCCGAGCGATGAGTTGGGTGTATTGCGACCCGAAGTCGAGGATGATCACCAGGTCATGCGGACGCTCAAGGCTCACGATTGCCGTTCTCCCAGTCCTCCCCGCCCGGACGGCGAGGGCTTGCGCACATTGTCCTGCAGGCGACCCGCTCAGGGGCAGCTTTAATCTTCCACTTGATAATTCGGCGCCTCCTTGGTGACGGTGACGTCGTGCACGTGGCTTTCGCGCAGCCCTGCCGAGGAGATCTTGATGAAGCGCGCTTTGGTACGCAATTCCTCGATGGTGGCGCAGCCGCAGTAGCCCATGCCAGCACGTAAACCGCCGACTAACTGATGTACCAGCGAGGCCAGCGCGCCCTTGAATGGGATCAAACCTTCCACACCTTCGGGGACGAGCTTGCCGGCGCCATCGCTGTGACTCTGGAAATAGCGATCGCTGCTACCCCGTTGCATGGCCCCCAGTGAGCCCATGCCCCGATAGGCTTTATGGGCTCGGCCTTGGTATAAGACCTTTTCCCCAGGGCTTTCCTCGGTACCCGCGAAGATACTACCGATCATCACCGAACGCGCCCCGGCTGCCAGGGCTTTGGTGATATCCCCTGAATAGCGAATGCCGCCGTCGGCAATGACAGGTGTGCCGAATTTGTCGGCCACCTCGGCGCAATCGGCGATCGCCGTCAGCTGTGGCACGCCGATGCCTGCCACCACGCGCGTGGTACAGATCGACGACGGCCCGATGCCCACCTTGACGGCGTCGCACCCGGCGTTGATCAGGTCCAAGGTTCCCTCTGCTGTGGCCACATTGCCGGCGATCAGCGATACGTTGGGGTGGTCCTTCTTGATCTTCTCGACGGTCCTGAGTACGGAGAGCGAATGGCCGTGGGCGGTATCCACGACCAGCACATCTGTCCCGGCCTGCACCAGGTGTTTCACCCGCTTATCGGTGTCTGGACCGACGCCAACCGCCGCGCCAACCACTAGCCGCCCCAGTTGATCCTTACAGGCCCTGGGATATTTGCGGCGCTTCTCGATATCTTTGATCGTGATCAACCCCTTCAGCCGAAATTGCGCATCGACGACCGGAAGCTTCTCGATCCGGTACCGATGCAGTAACTCCTTCGCATCGTCGAGGGACGTTCCCTCGGGGGCGGTGATGAGGTTGTCCTTGGTCATCAGCTCGGAGATCTTCTTGTCGAGGTCCGTGACGAACCGCAAATCGCGATTGGTCAGAATCCCCACCAGCCGCCGGTTTTTCGTGATGGGGATACCGGAGATCCGGTATTTCTCCATAATCAGCAGTGCCTCTCGCACCGTTTGATCGGGCCCCATGGTGATGGGGTCGACGATCATGCCGCTCTCCGAGCGCTTGACCTTATCCACTTCGGATACTTGCTCGTCGATCGACAGATTGCGATGGATAATACCGACGCCACCCTCTTGGGCAAGAGCGATCGCCAGACGCGCTTCGGTGACGGTGTCCATGGCGGCACTGACCAGGGGAATACTCATGGGAATCTGTGGCGTTAAGTGAGTACGGATGTCGACATGGGCGGGCAAGACTTCGGATTTTGCTGGAATCAGCAGAACGTCATCGAAGGTGAGCCCCTCCCGCAACCGACCTTTCAGCATGGTCCACTCTCCTTGAAACAAAAAAGGCATCGAGAAAACAGGGCCGAGTGCTGACCCCGCAACAGTTCGCACGCTCAGCACTCAGCACTACCCTGGCGATGCCTGTTACAACACATTGAGGATTTTGTTGAGCGAGGTCTCGTATTTCTCTTCCATACGGGCCAGGTAGCTGTTCCACTCCTCCTGGCTCCAGATCTCCAGCCGGTCGTACATGCCAATGACGACGACCTCATCTTCGATGCTGGCCAACTCCCGGAGGCGTCGGGGCACGCAGATGCGGCCGGAGCGGTCGATCTCCGAGGTCATGGTTTCCGAGACGATGAAGTGCATGAACAAACGGCTCTGATCATCATCTAAGGTTTCTCGGGCCCGCAGCAGCTTTTGCTCCCAGTCTTGCACCGAGTAAAGCCAGAGGCATTCCGTTTGTCCACGGACGAACACCACGCTCTTGGTCTGATCCGGCTTACCCTTGTCGAGTAGCTCGCGAATCGAGGAGGGAATGAAGAAGCGGCCCTTATCGTCGAGCTTGCACCGGAACTCGCCTGCAAACACCCGCGCTCACCTCCTCATCGCTCTAGAGCGAGCACCGTAGGAGTGGGACTGCGTGCCGCACATGACGATCTGGGCTGGCGCGCAGAGTGTGCGTCAAGCCACTCATCGGCATACGAAACGCGACCACCGTGGTGAGTATTATATCGCATGCCTTGCGGCTGCGCTCGTGTCGTGGATGCGACCGTGTCGATGCCGACTCACCGAGACTCGCTTCCTTGACTTCCGGGAAGGGGTGTGTGACAATGCCGCCCGTATCACGTTCACGAGGGAGTCCAATGTTCCTTCTCTCCTAACACAGCGATGGCGCCTTGTCAATTGGATTTTCAAGACCTTGAGGGAACTTCACCGTTGCTCCATGGGATCAACCAATTGGCGCGAGGATGATCAGAGCGTGGATGAAGAACTCTGGCGTAAGTTCCTGTCGGCAATCGAGGAACATATCGGCACGGCGAAATTCTCCACGTGGTTTGACCCCCTGAAGTACCTGGGGAGAGACGGTCCGTGCCTACGCATTCAAGTCCCCCACCGCTTCCACCGCGAATGGTTAAGCGAGCACTACTTGCCGCTGATGGTACAAACGGCGCGACAGCTCGCCGGCTCCGAAGCGACGATTCGCTTCGAGGTGGGAGGCAAAGAGCCCGCCGCCCCGGTCAGCGAAGCCTTGCCTGGCGCGACCGCATCTACGCCTGCAAGCCCGGCGGCACCCGCACCGATTGAGGAATCACCGTTTAATCAGCGCCTCACCTTCGAAAACTTCGTCGTCGGCCCCGGCAACCAACTGGCCCACGCCGCCTGCCTGGCCGTGGCCCAACGGCCGGCCGAAGCCTACAACCCGCTCTTCCTCTACGGCGGCGTCGGCCTCGGCAAGACGCACCTGTTGCATTCCATCGGTCATTACGTCCACAACACTCGACCAAATCTACGCGTGGCCTATGTCTCCTCTGAGAATTTTCTCAACGATTTGGTCAATGCCATTCAGGCCCATGAGGTGGTGGAGTTTCGCAACACCTATCGGACTTACAACATCCTGATGATCGATGATATCCAGTTCATCGCTGGCAAAGAGCGCACGCAGGAGGAGTTTTTCCATACCTTCAACGACCTCTACAACAGTCAACGCCAGATCGTCCTGACCAGCGATCGCTCGCCGCGCGAGATGGCCACCCTCGAGGACCGCTTGCGCTCGCGCTTCGAATGGGGCATGATCGCCGATCTACAGCCGCCAGACCTGGAGACGCGCTTGGCCATTCTGAAGAAAAAGGCCGCCTTGCTGGAGGTCGATCTTCCCGATGAGGTGGGCTACCTGATCGCCAACGCCATCAAGGCCGATGTGCGTAAACTCGAGGGCGCGCTCAATCGCCTGGTTCTCCAAGGCAGGGTGCTGCAGCAACGCTTCCTCACCGAGGAGATGGCGCAGGCGGTGCTGCGTGACATGCTTGACCGGAGCGAGCCAGCGATTACCGTTGAGCGCATTCAAGAGGTCGTCAGCGCGCACTTTAAGATCCCGCTCACGCTGTTGACCTCCAGCAAGCGCACGAAGCAGGTGGCGATGGCCCGACAGGTGGCGATGTATCTCGCTCGGGAATTGACCAAGAATTCGCTACCGGACATTGGGCGCTACTTCGGCGGTCGCGACCATACCACTGTGCTGCACGGGTGCGACAAGATCAAGGAGTTGCTGGAACACGATGCCAAGCTGCGGGCGGAGGTCGACTTGCTTGTGACGCGTCTCCAGGAATGATTGCCATGCCTCGCAAAGCCCCTCCTCTGAGCTGAACTGACCCCACGCTGTTGACAGAAGGATGATGGTCTCCTCCTATACCTCTGGTGGCGGATCTCCATGGGGACGCAAGGCGCTCTCCCTTGCTGGTCAAGGGTCGCCGCGCTTGACAGCGATCCATCCGATTGATAGAGTAGCCACCAGACAGAAGGAGGTGGCCATATGCCCGACTCCCTACACGTCGTCATCGTGGCGTCCGAAGTCGTGCCGTTCGCGAAGACCGGCGGCTTAGCCGATGTGACCGGTGCCCTACCTAAGGCGTTGACGGCGTTGGGGCACCGCGTCAGCGTCATCATGCCCCGCTATCCCATGATCGAACGCGCCGTCCGCTCGCTCGAGAAAGTCCATGGCGGCATCGCCGTACCTATGGGGCCGGACACGGAACGGGCGGTGGTCTGGAGCGCTAGGCTTGCGCCGAGGATCCCCATCCATTTCATCGAGCATCCGGGCTACTTCGGCCGGGAGCATCTCTACACCACCCCCGATGGCGATTACCCCGATAACGCGCAACGTTTTGCCTTCTTCGCCAAAGCCTCGCTGGCCGCTTGTCGTGAGCTGGCGCTCAGACCTGACGTCCTCCATTGCCATGACTGGCAAACTGCTTTGATCCCAGCCTACCTGAAGACCACGCTGCGGCACGAGGCCACCTTCGCGGCCGTTGGCAGCCTGCTTACCATTCACAACATCGCCTATCAAGGGTTATTCCCCCCCGACGTGCTGGCCTTCCTGCAACTTCCCCCTGAAATCTATTCGCCGGATGGCCTGGAATTTTACGGTCGGGTGAATTTTTTGAAAGCGGGGATCGTCTATGCCGACCTCATCAACACGGTCAGCCGGCGCTACAGTGAGGAGATCCAGACCCCTGAGTTCGGTTGTGGCCTTGACGGCATCCTGCGTTACCGCGGCCAGGACGTCTATGGCATCATCAACGGCATCGACGACCGCGAGTGGAACCCTGCCACCGATCGGCTGATCGCCGCTCGCTACAACGCCAAAGATCTGTCGGGCAAGCAAATCTGCAAGCGGAACCTGCTGGAGACCGTTGGCCTACCCACGGATTTGCTGCACACCCCGCTCGTCGGCATGATCTCCCGCCTGGTGGATCAGAAGGGCTTTGACTTGATCGAACGGGCCTTCCATCGCATGCTGGCACTTGACCTCGCCTTCGTGGTGTTGGGAACTGGTGAAGCGCACTATGAGGCCTTCTTCAGGGACATGCGGCAGCGGTATCCCACGAAAGTGGGGGTGTTCATCGGCTTCGACAACGTGCTAGCCCACAAAATCGAAGCGGGAAGCGACCTCTTCCTAATGCCCTCGCAATTCGAACCCTGTGGCTTGAACCAGATGTATAGCCTGCGCTATGGCTCGATTCCCGTGGTGCGGGCCACCGGTGGGCTGGATGACACGATCGAGCCCTACGATGCCGCTCTCGACCGCGGCAACGGTTTTAAGTTTCTGCCCTACGACGCTGAAGCGATGCTGGCCACCTTGCAGCAGGCCTTGACGGTGTATCGCGATCGAGCCGCCTGGAGGCGCCTCATGCAGCGCGCCATGCAGGCCGATTTTTCCTGGACGCGCTCGGCGCAGGAGTACGTCACGCTGTACCACAAGGCGCTGGCCAAGCGTCGAGGCTCGGTCGTGTCGGTGTAGCGCTTGCCCTCTCCCTTACCCCGCCAGTGCCCTCTCGGATTCCCATGTGCTGGATTGAGACGCGGGCAAAGATGGCTGAAATCGCCCCCGCCGCCCGTAGCTCCCGATTGTAGCGAAGGTGTAGCCCGGGAACTCCCGCAAAATTTCCTCCGTATGCTCCCGGAGCGGAGGGGACGTGGATTCTCCTACTGGCGCAGGTGCGGCGGTCCTCCTCGGCGCGCAGTCAGCGCGCCGTAGCCCGTGCGGCAATCGAATGGGGTATCGACGATGACCATGACATCGGCTTTGTCGACGGCGTAGTGGCGAGTCGGTGGGCTGGAAGCGGCGTTAACCATCAAGACATCAGCGCGGCGATTGAAGTCGCCGCGCTGATGTGCGCCCCTCCCCCGACGTGGGGAGGGGGTTGATCGCGGCAAGACGTTCGGCGATGTCGCCGTCGTCGGAAACTAGGACTTATCGAAGGGGATCACACCTGGCAGGATCCATTTTTCCCACATCTCGTCTGTCTTCGCCTGGAAGTAGTCGATATCCTCATCGGTGAAGTGGGCGAAACGGCCTTGCCGATTCAGATATTCGCGCACAGGCAGCCGTTTCGTCCGACCCTCGACGAGGTACTTCGTCTGTCCATAGAAGCGCAGCTGGCCGTCTTCGACCTCGTAGAGGGGGAAGATGCCGCATTTGACAGCCATCTCCCCCAACTCATGGGAGTACTTAGGGTCGAAGTCCCAGCCCTTGGGACAGGGATCGAACGAATGGATGAAGGTCGGTCCACCGAGGGTCAAAGCCTTGCGCACGCGATTCATCATGTCGAGCGCATAGGACGCGCAGACGGTGGCGACGTAGCGGCACTCGGGATGGCCCGCCGCCAGCATGCCGGCCACATTCTTTTTCCAGCGTTTGTGCATGATGCGCTTGACCTTGCCCGCTGGGCTAAAGGTGGTATTAGCCCCATACGGGGTCAGGCCGGAGAGCTGGATGTCGGTGTTGGCGTAGGATTCGTTGTCGTAGAGCAAAATGAGGCAGTTGTAGTCGCGGTGGGTTAGCGTCGCCGAAATGGCTGACAGCCCCATATCGGCACCGCCACCATCGCCGCAGAAGGCGATGACGTTGATCGGCTCCGCCTGCATCTTACCCTTGCGCATCAGCGCTTTGAGACCGGCGGCCGTGCCTAACGCCGCCGAACCCGCAGAGCCCAGTTGGGTGTGCATCCAAGGTACCACCCACGGCGTGGTGTAGTAGGTGGTGTTGGCGACGTACATGCAACCGGTGCTCCCCAGGATGATGGTCCGCGGCCCCGCGGCTTTGGCCATCAACTTCATCACCAGCGCCGACTCACACCCCTGACAGGTGCGGTGGCCGGAGGTAAAGTACTCTCCGAGCTCGACGTTTTTCACCCCTTTGAACGGTTCCAAGATTTGCGGGAGAAGTTCGACGAAGGACATTGCATTCACCCCCTGACCCCGACCCAATGGGTCTCTAGATCTGCCTTGCCCGAAGCCGCCACTTTCTGGGTGATCTCACTCATCTCGATGACGTTCTCAGCCGTCACTTCCCGGCCGCCCAAGCCGGCGATGAAGCTCACCACATACGGCCGCTTCTCCAACGGATAGAGCACGGAGCGCAGCTCAGTGGCCAGCACCCCTGAGTGGAACGGCGAGCCGAACGAATAATCGCGGTCGATGACGCCGACCGCGCGCACTTGCGACAGCACAGCTTGGATCTCCTCCGTCGGGAATGGTCGGAACCACTTCAAGCGCACCAAGCCGACTTTATGTCCCTGCGCCCGCAGTTGGCGAATGGCTACTTTCACCGGCATAGCAATGGTACCCTGCCCGAGCAGGGCGATCTCGGCGTCCTCCATCATGTAGGTCTCGAAGAAGGGGGACTCGCCGCGGCCGAAAATCCGGTGGAAATCGGCGTAGACGTCGGGGATGAGGCTTTTCGCCCGCTTCATTGCCTCATCGCTCTGTTTGCGGATCTCGATCAACCAGTCCTCGTTGACCTGCGGGGCGATGGTGATGGGGTTGTCCGGATGCAACTGCAGCTCGCCGCGGTCGTAGGGTGGCAGGAAACGATCCACCATTTCCTTGCTCGGGACCTTTACCAGGGCCTGCGAGTGCGTCAGGTAGGCGCCATCCATGCCGATGGCGATAGGCAGCAGCACACGCCGTTCCTCAGCCAGGCGCCAGGCGATCAGGGCGGTGTCGAGCGCCTCCTGGGCGGTGTCCACCCACACCAACATCCATCCCAGGTCGCGCACCGCCAGGGCGTCGTTGTGCTCGACGCCGAAGGCCCCCGGGTCGTCGAGGGCGCGGTTCCCGACGATGGCGACGACGGGCATGCGTAGGCCGGCCGTCACCGCCAGCGCTTCCATGGCGTAAAACCAGCCGACGCCGCTAGAGCCAACGAAGACGCGCGCTCCCACCGCCGAGGCGTGCTTGACGATCTCGAACTGCGAGTGCTCGCTCTCAGCGATGATATACTCGGCGTCGAACTCGCCATTGGCGATCAACTTGGCGATGGCCTGCATCACCGTATCGTAGGGGCGAATGGGATAACCGGTGATGACGTCGACGTCGGCAAGCTTACAGGCTTGGGCAATCGCTTCACAACCGCTGATCAATGCCTCTGTTTCCTGCGGCACAACTAACGTTTCAGCCTTCATCCTAGGCGTCCTCCTCCCTCTGTAGCGCGGCGATCTCTTCTGCGTACTGCCCGCGATGGTGGAACCCATGGGCGCGATGCTCGAGCTGCTTCGCCTCGGCGATCTTGCCTTCGAGCCAGGTGCGATACGCCTGAGGATCCTGCTTCCACGCCTCATATTGGCTGGCGTTGTCGGTGAACGCCGACTCGTTGACCATGGTGATGCAGTCCTCGACGGGGCATACCGCCTCACACACGCCGCAGCCGCAGCAGGCCTCCATATTCGCATCGTACAGGCGTTCCGGGGTGACATCAAAGCAAGAATCCGGGCATTGCAGCCAGCACAGGGTGCACTTGACGCATTTGTCGAAGTCGACCACCGGCCGCATCGTCCGTGTCGTGAACTTCTTGAAGTAAGGGTTGCGCTCGGGCTGGAAGCCGCCTTCCTCGCCGCGGAAGCCCGTGCCGACGGGGATACCTTTGACGACGATGCCCTCCTGCATCTCCCAATACTTCGGTTTTTCGTAGTCGTGGACCGAATCGGGATTACCCTCATGCGGCAGCACGCGACGCGTGGTAGCGCGATCGTAGGCCTTGCGGGCGGAGACGACCTTCAAGTTGTCGTCCCACTCCTGCAGGATAGCCTGCTCCAGCGCCTGCAGGCCGAAGAGCTGAGGCGCCACCCGCGCCAGCGTACCCAGCACGCGCACGTCGGTGTGGTCCTCCTTGTACACCCACAGCCCCGAGAAACTGGCCGGTCCCTTGACGATCGTCAGGTCGTACTCATAAGGCTGGCGGTGGATCCACCGCAGCAGGGTGTCCGGGGATTGGGTCGAGGTGACCAGCAACAACCCCCCGGCGTGCAGCAGCCTGTTGATCGGTTGGACACCGTACCAGGCCCAGGATTCCACGCCTTTGCATAGGGTATCGTCGACGGCGATGGTGATATCGACCACGGAGGGCTCGTACCTGGCCATGCTGACCTGCAGCTCCAGATCGTCGTCGGCGACGATGGCGAACTGCTTGGCCGGGATGCCGTTGCGTTCCGGGGAATCGCCGTACCGCCCGAAGGAGATACCGACCTTCCCCTCCCGGCGCGCCGCCAGAACGATGCCACGGCTGATGCGTTGACCCAACGTTTTCTGGAAAATGCCGCGGTACACGATTTCCACTGTCACCGAACTCATCTTCGACCTCCATTCTGGCGGTGGGGCGCGGCATTCGGGGCAGCAGCCACACGCCGCGATGATGGGCTTAGGTGTTGACGTCCAGTCGATGAGGCAGACGCCGGCCTCGGAGGAGTGCTCGACGGCGGTGGCTGGGGAGACGGCCGAGGGTGGACCGAATCTCCTAAGTCGAGGACGTTACGTTCCACCGCTTCGATGTGATGCTGCATCGCTTGCCGGGCGATGTCGGCATCGTGGCGCTCGATGGCCTGCAGGATATCGCGGTGGGAGGCCAACGATTTATGGGCTCGCCCCGCCGTTTGTAAGGATTGCTCCCGGGCCGGCTTGAGAATCTCCACAATGGCTGCCACAAGGCGTTGCAGCGCCGAGTTTTGCGTCGCCTGGCCGATCGCGAAGTGAAACGCCGCATCGCTCTCGACCGCCGATGCGCCGTGGCTGATTTGCTGTTCTTGCTCCTTCAGGATTTCCTTCAGACGTAGGATGTCGGCGGGCGTGGCCCGCTCCGCCGCTAACGCCGCAATGCCGGGTTCGACGAGGCGGCGCATCTCGAATAAATCAATCAGAGCAGCCTTGCCGCGCGACAGCGAGGACGCCAGCGGCTGGATGATAGCCTCGACGTCGACGGCGGTAATGAAGGTGCCGCTCCCAGGACGGGTGGTGACCAAACCCTCGCTTTCGAGCGTTTTGATAGCCTCGCGTACCGAGGCGCGGCTGACCCGGAACGTCTCGGCGAGCTCGCGCTCAGAAGGCAGTCGGTCGCCGGCGCGCAACCTGCCTTCCTCGATCAACTGGCGAAGTTGTCCGACCACTTCTTCGTAGATACGGATTTTCTTGATGGCTTTCAACATCGGTTTCAACGCCCCAATTGGGGAATTCGAGATATTGGTCAGACCAGTATACCGGTTGTCGCCACCGTGTCAAGAAAAATCGACCACCGCCCGTCGCTCGCGAGGCCGACCGATGGCCACGAGATGGCGCAGGCCCGCTAGGCAGGCGCGGTGAGCCTGTGCGGCGACAGTCGCTTTCCAGCCACCGTGCCGTGGCCCGGACGGTTGGTCAGCATCCGTGCCAGTGAGGGGCTATCCCTGCGGTCCCACGCTAGCCATCAAAGATGCAGCGCATCACCTCAAGTACAGTAGGAGCCAACCGAGGACGCCCACTGCTGCCACGAGCGGTAAGCAGTACCGCAGGCTCAGGGCCATCACTTCTCCCTCGCGCCCAACGAGGCCCACCGTCGCACACGCCACCACGACCTTGGCGGGTGCCACCATGCTTCCCAGGGCCCCGCCGGTGGTTTGTAAGGCGGCGACCAGCGCTGGGTTCACCCCCAGCAACAGGGCGCTATCGCGTTGAAAAGCGCCGAACAATACATTGGAGCTCGTATTGCTGCCGGTGACGAAACAGCCGAGCAGGCCCACAACCGGTGCCAGGAAGGGGTAGATATCGCCGGTGAGCGCCGTGACCCCCTGCGCCAACAGTATGGTCATGCCGGTATAGACCATGATCAGTGCCATGCCGACCATGCTGACGATGGCGATAGTGGTGGGCACAGCGCCCTTCCAGGTGCGGCGCCAGGCCGTGTGCAAGGCGCCCGCCGCCCAGTGACCGCTGAGGCCATAAATCAGACAGGTCGCCGCAATGGTATAGAGCAGCAAGCCACCGGGATGGGCAAAAGGGATGAGGCGATAGTGCGAGGGCTCCACCCGCCAGCCCAAAGCCGTTTCGGTGCCGGGAAAAGGAATGATGAGGTGGGGCTCGCGTAGCACCCGGTGCACCGTCGGCAGCAAGGTGGCTGTGAGCACGACGCCGATCAACACGTAATAAGGGGCAAAGGCCAGATGAAACGACATCGGCGGCGGACCGAGGGCTTGGGGGTCGAGCCCCATGACCTCTAGCCCGTGATCCAGCCGCCCTTGCCGTTGGGATGGCCACAGGGGGAACAAGCCGCCGAAGGTTCGGGTGCGTCCCGGCGTGGCCAGCCGGGCCATCAGCACGCTGCACCCCAGCCCTGCCATACCGGCGGCGAAACTGGCGATGATCCAGTGCTCCCAGTAGGCCAGCAGAAATTGGCTGAGGCCCATAGACAGCCCGAGGGCGAGGATCGCCCCGAAACAGCGCCGGATGGGACGCAGGCCAGCGTGCAGATGGGCCAAGCAAAAACCGGACGCCAGACAGGCCAGGCCCAGCAAGAGCGCAATCCACAGCCCCATCGCTCGCGGCGGCAGTTCGGTGACCACCAACAGTGCCTGGAAGGATGAGGCCAGATCGCCCATGGTGACGGCCCAGGCATGACCGATCAGGGGCGCGGCGGTGGCTTGCACCGGGGGAAAGCCAAGCCCGACGAGCAGCGGGGCGACCACCGCCACCGGCACCCCGAACCCCGCCACCCCTTGCAAAAAGGACGCGAAGGCGAAGCCTAGAATGAGCAGTTGCATGATGTGATCGCGGGTCAGGCGAGCGATGGCGATGCCGATGCTGCGGATGGCGCCGGACTCCTCGACGATATGGTAAAGGAGCAGCGCCGGCCAGATGATGTACAGCACGTAGAGGCTCAGGAACAGACTCTTGAACAGTGCCACTCCAAGCACACCGACATCGGCCTTGAACACCGAGATCCCGACGAGCAGCGCCAGGCCACAAGCGAGGGGGCCGGCCCGTGTGCCGCTCCACTTCAGCCCCAGCATAGCCGCCACCAAAAGCGCCAGTGGCATGGCCGCGGCGCACCACAGGCCGACGCTCAGCGACGGTCCCTCCATCGTGTCCCTCCGGGCCGGCGACCCGATACAGCGCTTGGGCCGGTGCGCGGTGTCGCCGATCGCGCACCGGTTGCACGCCGTGACGGGCCGGTCTACTGCGCTGGCGAAGCCATCACCACGGTGATCGGCGAACGTTTGCAGATCGCTTGGGCCGTGCTCCCGATGTCGAACAGACGGCGTTTGCTGTGCGAGCCGATGACGATGAGATCAGCGCGCACTTCCTCGGCACCCGGATCACCTCGTCGCGCGGGTTTCCGGGCCGGATCAGCCGCACGACGGCGACGCCCGCGCTTTCGATGTCGTGCACATACTGCCGCAGTTTGACCTCTACAGCAGCACGCACCGCTTCTTCCTCGGCCTTCACCATCTGCTCGGCCTCTTGCAAGACTTGCGAGCCGACGAAGGGGTTTTGTTCGATCGCCGGCGGTTGGTAATGATAGAGCGTTAACACATGCAATGGGTTTGACGACCCCTTGGCGAGTTGGATGGCGACTTCACGGGCAGCACGGGCATAAGGGGTCGGCGTGTCCCAGTTCTGTAATGCTACGGCCAGCAGAACTTTGCGAAACATGGTTGACCTCCTTGCTTACCCCTCAGGTCACCGCCGATGGGAGCGCCTGCTCCTCGCGTATTGCCCCTTAGTTTTGCAAGGCATGGATGACCAGGCGGACGCCGATCAGGAGGAGTCCAGCGGCCATAATGCGACTGATGATCGTCCCAGCGATACGCTGTGAGAGGCGGGCGCCGATTTGCGCCCCCACTGTCACCCCAACTGCTAGAAAGAGCGTGCGGTACAGGCCGTGGCCGAAGCCTCCGGCGATGAAATGGGCGCTGCTCCAGCTCAGGCTAATGATCATCAGCATAAACTGTGTGGTGGCGGTCGCCACGTGCAAGGGGAAATGCAGGGGGTAAACGAGCATGGCGACGTAGAAGGGACCACCGCCGATGCCGAGCATACTGCTGACCAGGCCGATTCCGAAGCTGAGCAGCACACCACGACGGTTGCTAAAGGCATAAATGAACCTGGTGCCTTTAAAGTCGATGAGGCGATGGGCGGTCTCATGCCTGGTGGCCTCATGATGAGCATCCCCGGGCGCCGGCCTGCGGAAGATGAAGGTGGCCAACGCCAAGACTACGCCGCCGAACACGAGGTCGAAAGCGCGGCGGGAGAAAAAGCTGGTTACGTAGGCGCCGAGGAAGCCGGCCGGGACGGCGGCGGCGGCAAAGAGCAAACCGGCCCGGTAATCGATGCGGTGCATGTGGCCATAGGCCACGGTGCCGGAGATGGCATTGAAAAAAATCACCGCCAGGGAAATGCTCGCGATGACGTTCGGCGACTCATAGGGATACAGCAGGAGCAACGCCGGCACGATGAGAATGCCGCCGCCAGCGCCGATGAGGGTGCCATAAGTCGCAATGGCGACGCCCAGTGGAATTAACAAGAAGTACGTCCACAGTGCGGGAGCTTCGGCCACGGATTCCACTTTCGGGGCGCGCGTTCGGCGCGAAGCAACTTGGGCACCACTGGCGCCGGCGATGCCAGCCCACCACGACCATGCCAAGCTACTTGACGATCCACGGCAACACGAGGGTTGCGAGGCCCAGATAGATGATGATCCCGGTCGCGTCCTGAATCGCCGTGATGAAAGGACCAGCAGTAATGGCGGGATCAATGCCAATACGATTGAAAAATGCCGGCAGCAGCACACCCATCATGGCCGAGGTGTTGAGGGCGAAAAACATCGCCACACCTGCCACCACACCTAACAGCCAATTCCCCAGCCAGAGCGACGCCACCACACCTAGACCGAACCCACACACCGCGCCCATAATACAACCGACCAAAAATTCCTTCCACAATGGCCGGAGGATATCGCCGATTTCCCCCGTCGCCAGGCCGCGAATGAACATCGTTGAGGTTTGGATGCCGTGATGTCCGCCCATGGCCATAATCACGGGGATGAACACGCTGAGGGCGATGTATTTCTCCAGGGTGCCCTCGAAAAAGCTCATGATGGTGCCAGTGAATAACCCCCCGAGCAAGGCGGTGCCCAGCCATGGCAGCCGGGCTTTCGAGACCTTGATCGGTGAGGCATCGATCAGGGTATCAAGCGGTTTCGAACTTCCCGCCAGATAGGCCAGATCTTCTGAGGCCTCTTCGTGGATGACGTCGATGATGTCGTCGACCGTCACGATCCCGACCAGTCGATTTTCGTGATCCACCACCGGAATGGCGAGGATGTTGTAATGCGCCACTAAATGTGCCACCTCCTCCTGGTCCGTCTCTACATGCACCTTCCAGACCTCCTTGGTCATGATCTCCCTCAAGGTCTGGGTGGGATCGGCAAGGATGAGCTGGCGCAGCGAGACCACGCCCCGCAGGCGGTTGGCATCGTCTACCACGTAGATGTACGACACCATGACTTTTTCGCCGGCGGCGCGCACCTCTTTGATGGCCTCCTCAACGCTCATGCCTTCGTTGAGGGCCACATAGTCGGTGGTCATGATGCCACCGGCCGTATCTTTGCCATACTGCATCAGGGCACGCACATCTTCGAGGTCTTCGTGCAAGAAGGAGAGGATCGACTGCCGGAGGTCGTCGGGAAGTTGGTCGAGCAGGTCGGTCAGATCGTCGGGGGACATCGCCCGCAGGATCGTGGCGATGCGGCTGGGCTCGGCATGGCGGATCAGTTGTTCACTGGTCTCGGCGTCAGTCTCGCTGAGAATTTCGGCGGCGAATTCGGCATCGTCGATGATGCTAAAAATCAGCCACTGTTCATCCGGGTCGAAATGGCGCAAGAGTTTGGCGACGTCCGCCGGGTGAAGCTTGGAGACGATCTTGCGGATATGGCTCGTCCCCCTGCGGCGCACCATCTTCT